>ERZ772854.1466-NODE-1466-length-22471-cov-15.815444_pt1 | contig 22471 bp, 21 predicted proteins | sample MGYA00580844_ERZ772854 | MGnify/ENA primary metagenome ERZ772854 (study PRJEB29015, sample SAMEA2737727) | human gut metagenome | biome: human gut; feature: human-associated habitat; material: faeces | place: China | collected 2012 ...
GGATCGAACCGGTGACCTCTTGCATGCCATGCAAGCGCTCTCCCAGCTGAGCTAAACCCCCAGATGCTTGGCTTCATGCCTGACGACATGGGTTATTATACCAGCTGGTGGGACGCTTGTCAACGGTTTTTTACAAAAATCTCTCCTCTTTTTTCAGCGGCGCAGTGCACCTGCAAGCTTTTGACGCTGCTGCGTTTTTCCCGGGCTGCTCTGCTGCAAAAGGCCGCAGCATTACCTGTCCCATTTGTCGCACAGAGCGTTGATCTGGTCGGCAAATTTGGCCAGATCCTTGTTGGCACCGCCCTCGTTGTGCTCAATGACCCGCAGCAGGCGCTTGCCGGCGCTGAGCAGCCGCTGGAACACGGTAGCGGCGCGGTTTGCACCCTCGCCTGTCCTCTGCTCCACACGGACCTTTGTGCCCTCCTGCAGGCAGACTGCACCCTCGGCACCGATGGCCCACTGCGCACCATTGTAGGGTGCACAGGCGGTAAAGCCCTGCTCGGTCAGGGTGTCCACAAAGCGGTTCTCCACCTCGTCCTCGCCGTGGATCACGAACACCCGCCGGGGCTTTTCCGTAAAGGCGTTCACCCAGCGCAGCAGACCGTCCTTGTCCGCGTGGCCGGACATGCCGGTCAGCTGACAGATCTCGGCCTTTACCTCGATGGGCTCACCGAACAGCTTGACCGAGTCCACCCCTTCGATGAGGGTGCGCCCCAAGGTGCCCACGGCCTGAAAGCCCACGAACAGGATCGTGCATTCCGGCCGCCACAGGTTGTGCTTGAGGTGGTGGCGGATGCGTCCGGCTTCGCACATGCCGCTGGCGGACAGGATGACCTTGGGCGTGCGGTCGGTGTTGATCATGCGGGAGTCATCGCTGGTCACGCTGATGCGCAGCCCCGGCACGTTGATGGGATCGATGCCCTTTTCCAGCAAAGCGCGGGTCTGGGCGTCAAAGCAGTCGGGGTCTGTATCCCGGAAGATGCGGGTGGCCTCGGTGGCCAGTGGGCTGTCGATGTAGACCGGGAAGTTGCCATGCCCCTTGACCAGCCCTTTTTCCTTGATCTCCCGCAAAAAATACAGCATCTCCTGCGTGCGTCCCACGGCAAAGCTAGGCACCACCACATTGCCGCCCCGGTCAAAGGTGCGCTGCAAGATTTTTGCCAGCTCTGCCACATAATCCGGCCGGGGGTCGTGGTTGCGGTCACCGTAGGTGGACTCCATGAACACATAGTCTGCCTGTTGGATGTAGGTAGGGTCCTTTATGATGGGCTGCTCCAGATTGCCGATATCGCCGGAGAACACCAGCTTTGTGGTGGTGCTGCCCTCGGTGATCCACAGTTCGATGCTGGCAGAGCCCAGCAGGTGCCCCACGTCCACGAACCGTGCCTCGATGCCCGGGGCAAGCTCGATACGCTTGCCGTACTCCACACCCCGGAACAGGCGGCAGGCGGCCTCGGCATCCTGCACAGTGTACATGGGCTCCACCGGCTCTGCGCCGGAGCGCTTGCCCTTGCGGTTTTTCCACTCGGCTTCAAACTCCTGAATATGCGCCGAGTCCCGCAGCATGATACCGCACAGCTCCACGGTGGGGATGGTGGCATAGATCCTGCCACGGAAGCCGTTGTGCGCCAGCAGCGGCAAAAGACCGGTATGGTCGATATGGGCATGGGTGATGAGCACAAAGTCGATCTCGCCGGGGGCTACGGGCAAGGGCTGGTTTTCGTACACATTCTTGCCCTGCTCCATGCCGTAGTCGATGAGGAAACGCTGCCCTGCCGCTTCCAGCATGGTGCAGCTGCCGGTCACCTCGTGGTTCGCGCCTAAAAATGTCAGCTTCAATGCAAAACACCTCCGGTTCGTTTTATGGTTTTAGTATAGCATATTTTTAAGGTACACGCCGCACAAATCTGCGGGAAGTTTACGGGCATAATGCTGAATTGCAGAAAAAATTTTTATACAATCTTGACAAACCACCCTGTTCTGTTATAAACTTAGGATTGTATGACGTTCGTTCGTTTTTTATGAGTCTTTTTAAATAGAGAGGTAGAAATTTATGGTTCGTAACGATTTGCGCAACGTTGCCATTATCGCTCACGTTGACCACGGCAAGACCACCCTGGTGGATGCCCTGCTGCGTCAGAGCGGCGCTTTCCGCGACAATCAGGCCGTGGCCGAGCGCGTGATGGACAGCGGCGATATCGAGCGTGAGCGCGGCATCACTATTCTGGCCAAGAACTGCTCCTGCACCTACAAGGGTGTCAAGATCAACATCGTCGACACCCCGGGCCACGCCGACTTTGGCGGCGAGGTGGAGCGCGTGCTGAAGATGGTCAACGGCGTGCTGCTGCTGGTGGACGCTGCCGAGGGCTGCATGCCCCAGACCCGCTTTGTGCTGCAGAAGGCTCTGCAGCAGAACCTGAGCCTTGTGGTGGCTATCAACAAGATCGACCGTCCTGATGCCCGCATCAAGGAAGTTATCGACGAGGTGCTGTACCTGCTGATGGATCTGGGCGCTACCGACGAACAGCTGGACTGCCCCATCCTGTTCTGCTGCGGCCGTGACGGCACCGCCAGCCTGGATCCCGATGTGCCTGGCACCGACCTGATCCCCCTGTTCGACACCCTGCTGAGCACCATCAAGCCGCCCGAGGGCGACCCTGAGGCTCCCTTCCAGATGCTGGTGTCCTCTGTGGACTACAACGAGTTCGTGGGCCGCATCGGCATCGGCCGCATCCAGAACGGTGTTGCCAAGGTGGGCGAGGAAGTGGTCGTGTGCGACTGGCACAACCCCGACCTGAAGATGCGCGGCCGTCTGACCAAGCTGTACGACTTCCAGGCCAACGGCCGTCAGCCCTGCGACAACATCACCGCAGGTGATATCGTGGCATTCTCCGGTCTGCCGGACGTGACCATCGGCAACACCCTGTGCAGCCCCTCCAACGTGGAGCCGCTGCCCTTCGTCAAGATCAACGACCCCACCGTGGAGATGACCTTCTCGGTCAACGACAGCCCGCTGGCCGGCCGTGAGGGCAAGTTCGTCACCAGCCGCCAGATCCGCGACCGTCTGCAGAAGGAACTGCTGAAGGACGTGGCCCTGAAGGTGGAGGACTCCGCCACCACCGATTCCTTCCGTGTCATGGGCCGTGGTGAGATGCACCTGTCCATCCTCATCGAGACCATGCGCCGCGAGGGCTACGAGTTGCAGGTCTCTCCCCCGCACGTTCTGACCAAGGTGATCGACGGCAAGACTTACGAGCCCATGGAGCATGTCGTCATCGACGTGCCCACCCAGTATCAGGGTGCCGTCATGACCGGTCTGGGCCAGCGCAAGGCCATCCTGCAGCAGATGGAGTCCCTGGGCTCTGACCGTGTGCGTCTGGAGTTCCGGATGCCCAGCCGCGGCCTGTTCGGCTACCGCAACCAGTTCCTGACCGATACCCACGGCGAGGGCATCATCAACCAGATCTTCGACGGCTATGACGTCTGGGCTGGCATGATCGCCAACCGCTCCACCGGTTCTCTGGTCAGCTTTGAGACCGGCGAGGCCGTCACCTACGGCCTGTTCAACGCTCAGCAGCGCGGCACCCTGCTGGTGGGCCCCGGCGAGAAGGTGTACGAGGGCATGGTCATCGGCTACACCGCTTCAGGCGAGGATGTGGACGTGAACGTCTGCAAGACCAAACACCTGACCAACACCCGTTCTTCCGGCTCCGACGACGCTCTGCGCCTGATCCCCATCAGCAAGCTGAGCCTGGAGGGCTGCCTGGAGTTCCTGGCACAGGACGAGCTGCTGGAGGTCACCCCGGAGAATCTGCGTATCCGTAAGCAGATCCTGAACCACGACCAGCGCATGAAGGCCAAGAGCAAGCTGAAGTAATTTCAAAAAAGCATTCTTTTATAGCAGCGCAGAAGCACCTACGGGCGTTTTTGCGCTGCTTTTTTCATAACTGACAAATTACTCAGCATTTTTTGCAAAAAGGGCTTGCAAAAGTGCGGTGACTGCGGTATAATATTTTTCGCAGTCACTGATATGCCTCTTTAGCTCAGTCGGTTAGAGCACCTGACTGTTAATCAGGGTGTCGCCTGTTCGAGTCAGGCAAGAGGCGCCAGCAAGCGATGGATATTCTTCCATCGCTTTTTTGTTTATCTGCATCTTTTTCACCCTTTCTTTACGGTTCTTAAAAAATATCGCCTTGAAGAACCCTAGTGGTTGTGGTATACTTTTATAAGTTTATAGGCGTGGAAAAGGTACTGTGCAGGTTGCACAGTCTTTTCTGCCCACAGACAGGCGCTCCCCGGTCAGAAGACTGCCGTGCAGGAGCGCAATTTTTTCGTTGGTCAAATCAGCAGGCAGGCCGGTGGTCTTGTGCGGCAAACGCAGGGCGGCAGGGCGGCTTGGTGTCGTTTGAATAAATCTTGAGAGTAAAAGGAAACATCTATGCGTTATACCTACGTCCGGCAGCACGATACCACCGACTGTGCGGCTGCCTGTCTGGCCATGGTGTGCCTGCACTACAAAAAGGAAGTTACCATTACCCGCCTGCGGGATATGATGGGCACCGACCTGAAAGGCACCAACCTTGTAGGCCTGCAAAAAGCCGCCAATGAACTTGGTTTTACCACCGCCGCAGTCCGCGTGGACCGCGAAAACTTTCTGAGCGATTTCTCGCTTCCCTGTATTGCACAGGTCATCACCGATCAGGGTCTGGCTCACTTTGTTGTGGTGTTCAAAAAGACCACCATCAAGGATGATGGCGCACGCCGCAAGCATATGCTGCAGGACGCCGAGAGCCGCAAGGAAGAAGAGGAAAAGGGCAAAAAACATAAGTGCAAGGATTACGTCATCATCGGCGACCCCGGCACGGAACTGAAAAAGATCAGTCTGGACGAGTTCTACAAGAACTTTACCGGCGTTCTGCTGCTTTTGAACCCCACCTCGGAGTTCAAGGGCGGCAAGATTGAAAAGGGCGGCATGATGAAGCGGTATATCAACCTGCTGCTGCCCCAGAAAAAGCTGTTCTTCTACGCCATCCTCAGTTCGATCATCACCACCATTCTGGGCATCGCGTCCTCCATGTTCAATAAGATCCTGATGGACGAGGTGCTGCCCTACGGGTTGAACAGCCTGCTGGTCACATTGATCTTGGTGTTCAGTGTGGTCAGCATTACCAGCACGCTGATCGGCTTTGTGCGCCAATGGGTGCTGATCCATCTGTCCATTAAGATCGATATCCCGCTGATGCTGGGTTACTTCGGGCACATCTTCAACCTGCCCATGAAGTTCTTTGCCACCCGCAAGACCGGTGATATCACCACCCGTTACTCGGACGCAAACACCATCAAATCTATCTTTACCAGCATCGCGCTGAGCCTTGTGATGGATATCTCCATGGCTGTCATCACCGGCATCATTCTGTTCCGCATGAACGCCATGCTGTTCTCCATCTCGCTGTTCATGGCGCTGGTCAGCATCCTTCTGGTGCTGGTGTACAAACAGCCTTATAAAAAGATCAACGAAGAGAGCATGGCACAGTCGGCTGCGCTGAACAGCCAGATGATCGAGAGCCTGCGCGGCATCGAGACCGTCAAGTGCAATGCCAACGAGCAGACCGAGCTGGATAATCTGGAACGCGAGTACATGAAGAGCCTGAAGATCAGCCTGCGCTCCAGCCGCATCAGCACCACGCAGGGCCTGATCTCTTCCTTCATCTCCACCGGTTTCAGTATGCTTACCACCTACGTGGGCATCACGCAGGTGCTGAACGGCGAGATGACGCTGGGCGGCTTTATGGCCTTCAGCACCCTGTCCGGCTACTTCACCTCCCCCCTGAGCAACCTGATCGGTCTGCAGATGCAGATCCAGGAAGCCAGCATCTCCATGAAGCGTCTGACCGAGATCATGGACTACCCCTCTGAGTACGAGACCGCCGAGGGTGTGGAGCAGAGCGAGCTGGACAAGGTAGAGGGCGACATCGAGTTCAAGGACGTTACCTTCCGCTACGGCAACCGCGCTCCCGCGCTGGATCACATTAGCTTCACCATTCCCGCCGGTAAAAAGGTGGCGCTGGTGGGCGGCAGCGGCAGCGGCAAATCCACCATTACCAAACTGCTGCTGAAGTACTACGACCCCGAGGACGGCGAAATCGACATAAACGGCGCAAATCTGGCCGAGTACACCAACAGTTCGGTGCGCCGCGCCATTGCCTATGTGCCCCAGAACATCGAGCTGTTCAGTAAGACCATCTACGACAACATCCGCATCTCCCGCATGGATGCCACGCTGGACGAGGTGAAAGAAGCTGCCAAGAAGGCCGATGCCCATGAGTTTATCCGTCACCTGCCGCTGCAGTACAACACCTATCTGGAGGAAGCCGGCAACGGCCTGTCCGGCGGTGAGAAGCAGCGTATCGCACTGGCACGCGCCTTCCTGAAGGACTCTAACCTCTACATTCTGGACGAGTCTACCAGTAATCTGGACTTTGCCACCGAGACGCTGATCTTCAACATGATCTACGAGCAGCTGGCAGACCGCTCCATGCTGATCGTGGCGCACCGCCTTTCTACCATCCGTGACTGCGACCTGATCCTTGTGATGGATCACGGCAAGATCGTGGAGCGCGGCACCCATGAGGAACTGCTGGCAAAGGATGGCCGTTATGCCGAACTGTGGAATATGCAGCAGGGCATCTTCCGCAAGCGCAAGTCCGAGCCCGCTCCGCAGGTACCTTCTGCTGTGGTGGAAGAGGACGACGACGGCGAGTCCATCACCTACTGACCGCACCGCATCCGCAGCCTTTGCCCGGATGCAGCATAAGCGCTTTCCCGCTGGGAAACCAAAAAATGCCTCGTTATGGTGTGCCCGGAGGCAGACGCTTCCGGGCACCTTTTTGTTTCGGTTCACATTAAAAATATAACAGGATTAGGGGTAATTTATCATGAATGAGATCAAAGTTGCTGAAAACAAGACCCTCAAGCTGACCAATGTCCTCTCCCGCCTCGTGCGCCCTGAGGAACTGGGCAATCTGCCGGTCATCCTGACCCAGATGCAGAACTTTATGAAGAGCAACGGCGCACAGCCTATCGGCCCGCTGGTGCAGGCGGTAAAGATGGGTACCGGCCCGGATCATGTGCCGGAACTGTACATGATGCAGCAGGCTACCCAGATGATCACCCAGATGGAGCCCGGCTACCACATGGACGCTGTGCTGCGGGTGAAGAACTGTCTGTACGCCCACTACACTGGTCCGATGAGCCACAACCAGCTGGCTACCGCCAAGCTGCAGATCATGGCCTTTGAAAACGACATCAAGCTGACCGGCGACAACTATACCATCTATGTCAATCAGGACGATGACGATGCCGTGATCGACGTATTTATGGAGACCAAATAATTATGACGACAACCATTCAGAACCTTTCGGATCTGCAGGACCGCCGGATCATGATGGACAAAAAGCTGCCCCCCTACGGGTATGCTTTTGTCATTCTGACCGGTCTGTTCATGATTTTTCTGGTGATCTGGAGCACCCAGACCAACCGCATCTATGTCAGCCAGAACAGCGGTGTGGTGCAGGCCGCCAACAAGACCTACATCATGTCCAGCTACTCCGGCTCCATCACCGAGCTGTATGTCTCTGAGGGCAGCTATGTGAACGAAGGCGACCTGATCGCCCGGCTGAAGAGCACCGATCTGGATATGCAGAAGGATAACCTGCAAAGCCAGCTGGATATCTACCAGAAGCAGCTGGATCAGTACAACAAGCTGCTCAAATGCATTCAGGACGACACCAACTATTTCGACGAGACGAATGCCGAGGACCAGCCCTACTACTACCAGTACCAGACCTACAAAAGCCAGGTAGCGCAAAAGACCTTTGACGCCACCACCTATCAGGCTGCCGGTTACTCCGACACCCAGATCAAGGCTTTGATGGAGCAGAACCAGAGCGAGCTGGAGTCTTTGTACTACTCTACCATGCAGTCCATCTCCCAGAGCATTACCAGCGCACAGGTCAACGTGGATAACCTGCAGGCGCAGCTGGATTCTTTGAACACCGGCGCCAACGATTACTTCATCTACGCGCCCACCTCCGGCGTGATCCACATGGACAGCCCTTACAAGGAGGGCATGGTGCTGAGTGCCGGTTCTGCACTGGCTACCGTTGCCAGCGAGAACGATGATCTGGAGATCATGGCCATGGTGACGGTGAACGACCGCCCCCTGCTGCATGTCGGCGACCCCTGCAAGATCGCCATCACCGGCCTGTCGGAGTATTCCTACGGCACGCTGACCGGCACGGTCACCTCCATTGATAGCGATGTGACCTCCAGCAACAACGGCTCCTACTACAAGATGACCATCAAGCCCGACGCCACCTATGTGGTGAGCCGCAGCGGCGACAAGGTAGATCTTTCCAACGGTATGAGCGTGACCGCCCGCGTGGAATACGATCAGGTCACCTATTTTGAGTATGCTATGGAGGCTCTGGGCGTGCTGTTCCGCTAAAAACGGATTACGCAGCACGGCAGGATGCCCCCTTCTACACCACCCCAAAGAGGTACAAACAACATGATTCGAACCGCAAAGAAACTGGCCGCCTGTGTGCTGATGCTGGGTGTGCTGGTATGCGGCACCGCACTAAGCGCTGCCGCAGCCAGTCTGCCCGTTGAAGAGCAGAACGGCGTTTCACTGCCATGGCTCAAGGACGTGCCCGCCGAGAGCATTGCCACCGGCAGCTACTCTGCCAATATGCTGCTGGGCGCTTCTCAGCAGCTGTCCCCCGTGGTCAGCCCCAGTTACAGCACCGACTCTGTGGTCTTTTTGACCGATGACAGCAGCGTGCTGACCGTAAGCAGCAGCGGCGTGGTACAGGCTGTGGGCGTTGGCACTGCCACCGTTACGGCAGCAGCCGGCAACCAGATCTGCGCCTACACCATCGTGGTATCCATGGACTCCTCCATGATCGTGACCGAGATGGACCTTTCCCTCTCCTCCAACACCATCTATGTGGGCAACTCGGTGTCAGCTTCGCTGCAGGTGCGCCCCAGCTCTGCTTCCAACTACGCCACTGTCACCCTGACCTCCTCTAACGAGAAGATTGCTACGGTGAACAGCTTTGGCCGTGTGACCGGCGTAGCTCCCGGCAAAGCCACCATTACCGCAACCTGCGGCTCGGTGGTAGCCACCACCACCGTTACGGTGCTTACCCTGCCCACGGATTCCTCCACCGGCACAAGCGGCACCACCTCCAACAACAGCGGACAGGTGATCACCCCCAACACCAACTACATCGTGCTTAAGCCCGGTGCCACCCGCACCATTACGGCCAAGGCCACCCCTGCCAGTGCATCCCAGTCCTTCACCTTCAAGTCCGGCAACAGCAGCATTGCCACGGTCAGCCCCACGGGCGTGGTCACGGCGGTAGGCACCGGTTCTACCTCCATTACCATCTCCAACGGCAAGGCTACTGCCATGGTCACCGTCATCGTGAACCGCTCGGCAGATGCCGCCTCCGGCAGCGACAGCAGCAATGACGGCACGAACACCCCGGACGACAACACCACTATCCCGCTGGACCCTGTGGTGCAGACCATTCAGGACAGCACCGAGGATCAGGTGGTGTTCGCCCAGTCTGAGGTTCCCATCGTGACCGGCGAGATCCTGAACGCCCTGCGCACCACCGGCAAGACCCTGTGCGTTGTGGGCGATGGCTACACTCTGAACGTTTCCGGTAAGGACGTGAAGAGTACCACCAGCGAGATCGACACCGCCATCACCTTCACCGAGAGCGAAGAGGGGCTGGAGTTTGAGCTGGATAACGGCCGTACCCTTCCCTGCGCGGTGCAGCTGGAACTGGACGTGAGCACCTACTCCCGCCTGTACCTGTACAACACCATCAGCAACAAGTGGCAGTTCCTGAACAGCTACAAAGACGGCGTCATCACCGCCGACACTGCCGGCCGCTACCTGCTGACCAACCAGAACCTGCGGTTCGGTGATATCAACTGGACCTTCTTCATCGCAGGCGGCGTGGTGGTGATCCTCATCGCCATTGCCTACATCGTGCTCAAGAAGCGCTACTGGTTCTGGTAAGCTCCTCTTCCCCTGCATATATACGACCGCCCGCTGCACAGCATTTCGTGCAACGGGCGGTTTTGTGTTATAGACGATTTAGAATGGTCTCCGCGCGGCTCCGACCATATTCAGAGAAAAGATGATTTTTACTGTGGTTCAGAAACGCCTGTGGGCGGTTCTAAACCACTTTTTCACAAGAAGAGATGCCCTTTAGAGGATGGCTTTTCCCGTGAAAAAACAAGTCTGGAAAATCCGCAGATTTTCCAGACTTGTAAAATTAAAAAATATTCTTCCGCTAAAAATGGTCAGAGCACACAGCGGAGACCATTCTAAATCTTATTCTCCCCGGTCATTCCACCGTTACGCTCTTGGCAAGGTTGCGGGGCTTATCCACATCGCAGCCGCGCAACACAGCCATATAGTAAGCGAACAATTGCAGCGGCACGATGAGCTGCAGCGGCATCAGAATGTCGTCATACTCGTCCAAGCGGATGACCTCGGTGGCAACGCCCTCCGGCACCTCCGCGTCCTTGGTGGTGAACAGCAGCACCCGTGCCCCGCGGCTGCGGGTCTCCTTGGCGTTGGAGATGGTCTTTTCGTAGACGTTTTTCTGGGTAGCCAGCGCAATCACCGGCACACCGTCCGTGATCAGGCTGATGGTACCGTGCTTCAACTCCCCTGCTGCGTAGGCATCCGAGTGCACATAGCTGATCTCCTTCAGTTTCAGGCTGCCCTCCAGCGAGAGGGCGTAGTCGAACCCGCGCCCGATGAAAAAGCAGCTCTGGGTGTTCACATAGCGGCTGGCAAGGTACTTGATCTGCTCGCAGTCTGCCAAACGGGGCTTGATGACCTCTGGCGCATGCAGCAGCTGGGCGGTGTAGTACTTTGTCTTTTCCTCGGTCAGCCGTCCCCGCGCGTAGGCCAGACGCAGGGCAAACAGGTACAGCACGCACAGTTGCACCATATAGGCCTTGGTGGACGCCACCGCGATCTCCGGCCCGGCGTAGGTGTACATAACGTAATCCGCTGCCCGGGCAATGCTGCTGCCCACCACGTTCACGATGGCAAGCACCGGCACGCCCCGGCTCTTAGCCAGCTTGAGGGCAGCCAGCGTATCGCTGGTCTCGCCGGACTGGCTGATGATGATGACCAGATCTTCCGGCTTCAGGATGGGGTCGCGGTAGCGGAACTCGCTGGCGATGTCCACCTCTGCGGGCACCCGCGCCAACGTCTCGATGGCGGTTTTGCCCACCATACCGGCGTGCATGGCCGTGCCGCAGCCCACCAGATGCACTGTGCCAATGCTGCGCAGCTTTTCGTCCGTCAGTTCCGGAATGCGCAGCTCCGGCAGACCGTTCTCCACCCGGGGGCTGACCGTTGCCGTGATGGCGGCGGGTTCCTCGTTGATCTCCTTGAGCATAAAGTGGGGGTAGCCGCCCTTTTCGGCGGCCTCCATATCCCAGTCTGCGGTCAGTTTTTCGCGCTCCACCGCCTCGCCAAACTCGTTATAGAAGCGGATACCCTGCGCTGTGCACACGGCCATGTCCCCTTCTTCCAGCACGCTGTACCGGCGGGTATACTTGAGCAGCGCCGGGATATCCGAAGCCACAAAGTTTTCGCCCTCACCCCAGCCCACGATGAGCGGGCTTTCCCGCTTGACCGCAAAGATAGTGTCCGGGTAGTCCTTGAACAGCACCGCCAGCGCGTAGCTGCCCCGCACCTTGGCAAGCGCTGCCTGCAAAGCCTGTAAGGGCTCGCCCTGATAGCAGCTGTCAATGAGCTTTACCAGCACCTCAGTGTCGGTCTCGCTGGCAAAGGTATAGCCCTTGGCAATCAGGCGCTCCTTTAAAGCGCCGTAGTTTTCAATAATGCCGTTATGCACGATGCTGACCCGGGGCGTAGAGTGCGGATGGCTGTTCACGTCGCTGGGCTCGCCGTGGGTCGCCCAGCGGGTATGACCGATGCCGCAGCTGCTCTGGGGCAGCGACAGTTCTTCCAGCTTGCTGCGCAGGGTGGCGAGCCGCCCCTTGCTTTTGACCACGCGGATACCGTCCCGCTGGGTGAGCGCCACACCGGCAGAATCATACCCGCGGTACTCCAGCTTTTCCAAGCCGTCCAGCAACACCTGCTGTGCGCTGTGCATACCAACATAACCTACAATGCCACACATACAAAATACCTCCAGACCGACTGCGGCGCGCCGAAATGCGCTACTGCACAGTCAGTTTCCTCTATCAAAGTCTATGTTCTTGTATGGCTTTCTTTGCAGGGTTCTGTTTCGGTATTGCTGCCGGTTTTTGCCCTGTTCTGCGGCTGGTATAGCCCTCAGCCGGAGAAACATCCGCCGAATCTTTCGATGATTCCTCTCCTCGTCACCCTCACGGCTGTCACCCGTGTGGCCCGGCGCTTTGCGTCAGCTTGTGGTACGCATTCCTTCTTTCAATGTTTTTTGCAATGGCTTTTGGGGTTCAGTGCATTCCCAGCATTTTATGCAGCTTGGGCTGCCACTTCAGCTTGTACAGCAGCAGCATATTGCACAGTGCGCGGTCGTACAGGACAAAGGCCACGTTGCCCATGCCCAGTGTGAGCAGGGACATTGCCAGTGCGGTGGTGCGCAGCTCCTGCGAGACGCTGCCCGCCGGTACCAGCACAAGCAGCAGACCGTACATGGCAAGCACCGCCGCGTTGCACAGCAGCAGCTTACACACCAGCTGCAATGCCCGGGGACGGATGCGGTCAAACCGGGGCTTTACCAGCGGGTAATAGCCCAGCAGCACCGTGAAGATCAGGGCGATCTCTTTATCCGGCACAAAGAGCAGCCCCAGCAGGCTGACGGCGGCGTAGGCCGTCCACGCCATGGTGATGCCGCACTCCATGCACACCGTTGCAATGAGAAAGCTGGCCACCGCAGGCGCGATGAACATGGCAATGGGGATGATGGTGCCCAGCAGCATCAGTGCCACGCACAGTGCCGCTGCCATGCCGCAGTAGGCCATAGACCAGCTTTTGCTTTTTCGTTTCTTCATGGGATCTCCCATTTTTCGGTATCGGCGTCCTGCTCCAGCGGGTAGACCGCGTGCTGCAGGCCTAAGATCATGATATTGTTCAGCAGCGTGTCGTTCAGCTTGAGATCCAGCATCTTGTACGCCCGCATCAGGTCGTTGACCGCTGCCAGCGCCTGCCGCCGGGCGTTCTCTATGGCGGCAGCCTGTCCGTTGAGCTCATTGACCACGAACACGTTGTACTGGCCATTGCGGCGGTCGGCTTCAAAGCGCTCGGCCTTGTCCAGCAGATAGAAGATGCGGCCGATGCAGCTGCCGATGTACCGCATACTCTTGCGCTGGTTGGGGTCATCCGTAGCCAGCGTGGAGTACAAAGCGCCGTAGACGTTGCTCATAGGCTCGGCGGCAAGGGCGTAGTTTTTGGCGCTCAGGTTCATCTGCACCACCGCCTGCTCCCGCTCCTGCGCAAACAGCCGCTCCAGTGCCGGGTTCTCCTGCCGTGCTTTGTCGTAGGCGCGGCGCAACAGCAGCTTGTCCACTGCGCGGCGCACACGCTTCGCCGGGCGCAGCTCGCTGTACTTGCGGTCCTGCAAATTATGCCAGCCCATCAGGATCTCCGTCTGCGCCGCCTGCCGGATGCCCAGCGTCTGGCACACCATGCTGCGCCGAAAAAGCGTACCGGGCACCCGCTGCCGTTTGCAGGTAGGCATACGTCCTGCCAGACTGTCGGATAGGATGGCAAACAGTACCCCGTTGGTGCGCAGCAGATGGCAGGCGTAGAAGCCGTAAGACTTATACATCTGCCGCCGCACCCCGCGGAGGTAACGCATATAGGTGTTGTAGTCCCGGATCGTCAGTTCCGGCAGATAGGGCCGCATCCGTCCCTTCATAAGAGCCAGCCATCCTTTCTGTACAGTTTTTGTATCCTGCGGTCAATAAGGTTAGTATAATCCTTTTTATGCGCCAGCGCAACTACCGGATGCAAAAACTGCCGTAATTTGTCATTATGCCGAATTTTGTGAAATCGTTTTCTCTTATAAAAAAACACCCGCAGTCCGTCTCTTTTGTGTAAAAGACAGGCTGCGGGTGTTTGTGCTTGATTTTCCCGGCAAAAGACACACTTTTCCGTGCAATGTCTGCCGGGAGCGTGGTTTAAATGCCCTTACTTCTTTTCAAAATGGGTGCGCTTGCCGTCAAAGCCGGATTTGGGCATGGGCTTTGCCACCTTCTCGGTCTTGGGGGCGTTATAGTACATATACAGCTGGCAGGGGATCATGCCGTTGTACATCTTGCGGCGCTTGTTGGCGCGCTTGCCGTAGTGCAGTTCAAAGTCCATATCGGCGGTAATGGCGTACAGACCGGCGCAGGGGCTGGCTTCCATCTGCTGTCCCAGCGTGCGCGCCAGCTTGGCAGCGCCCTCAATAGTGCCCAGACGCTCACCATACGGAGGGTTTGTCAGCACGATGGCCTCCGGCTTTGCGGCAAAGGTGGCAACATCGGCCACCTCAAAGTGGCAGCGGTTTTCCACACCGGCCAGCTTGGCGTTGACGTTGGCCTGTGCCACGGCGGCGGGGTCGATATCGTAGCCGAAGGCCTCAAAGCCCACGTCCAGCTTGGACTCTGCCAGTGCCTTCTGGCGCTGCTCTGCCCACAGGGCAGCGGGCACAAAGCTGTAACGCTCGGCGGCAAAGCGGCGCTTCAGACCCGGGGCGATGTTCATGGCCTTCTGTGCGGCTTCGATCAGCAATGTGCCGCTGCCGCAGAAGGGGTCCTCCACTAGGCTGTCGCGGCGCACACGGCCAAGGTCGGCGATGGTAGCCGCCAGCGTCTCGCGCAGGGGGGCTTCCATGGCGTTGCGGCGGTAACCGCGCTTGTGCAGACCCTCGCCGGTGGTGTCCAGCATGATCTCGCACACATTTTTGCGCAACATAAAGCGCACCTTGTACTCCACGCCGCTCTCGGGCAGCACGGTGGTGCGGTGGCCCTTCATCAGGCGCTTGACCACCGCCTTTTTAATGACGCTCTGGCAGGCGGGGATACTGGTCAGCTGACTGTTCAGGGAAGAGCCGGTGACCGGGAAAGCAGCGTCCGCAGGCAGAAACTCCTCCCACGGGATGGAATACACGCCATCGAACAGCTCGTCGAAGGTGGTGGCCTTGTAGCGTGCCAGCAGCAGCATCACGCGCTCCACGGTGCGTAGGTTGAGGTTTGCGGCGGCGATCATCTCAGCCCCACCGCAGAAGCTCAGACGGCCATCCTCCACCCGGATGTTCTCTGCGCCGATGCGGGTCAGCTCAAATTTAGCGGTGGATTCGCACCCAAAAAAGCAGGGGGCGATCAGTTCAAATTTTGCGGGCATGGTAGTTCCTTTCTGTTCTGTACCGAAAAAACAGACCTGTCCGACCGGGGACAGGCCTGCCTGTGTTCCTTGTGATCCCAGCTGATACGATGGCTCAGCGGCCACGGCGGCTGCGGGGCGCATAACCGCCGCCACGGCGGTTGTTGGTCTCGTGATCGAGGTCCGCCATTTTTTCCTCGCTCTGGCTCTTGAAGCGGCTCATCATGTCCTCAAAGCTCAGGTTGTCGGAGCGGGCGGGTGCCTTGGGCTGCCACACGCGGGGCTTTTCCTCGCGCTTGGGGCGCGGGGCCGAGCGGCGATCACCGCCGTTGCCGCTGCGCTCACCGTGCGGCTGGCGCGGTGCGCGTTCCGGTGCGGGCTGGGTGCGCTTGATGGACAAGGCGATCTTGCCGTCCGGTGCGATGGAAAGCACCTTGACGGAAACCGTCTGCCCGTCGCTCAACACAGCAGAAAGATCCTGCACAAACTCGTAAGAAACCTCGGAGATGTGGACAAGACCGGTCTTGCCCTCCGGCAGAGAAACGAACGCGCCGAACGGCTTGATACCAGTGACCTTGCCCTCGACAATATCCCCAACTTGTAATGCCAAACTATGATACCCCTTTAAAATGTAATTTATTACAGGGGGCTGCCGCAAAGCTTCCCCGCTGAAAACGATGTTATTTGCCACTGATGTCCACAAAGACGCGCTCATTGGGCTTGGCGTAGCCCTGCTCCCGGGCGTAGCGCTCAATGATGGCGTCCTCACCCTGGTCGAGCGTGCCGGACAGCTCGGCATTTTCCGTGACCTGTGCCGCCAGCTGGTTCTTCAGCGATTGCAGCTCCTGCTGCTTGGCCGCGATGGAGACCTGGTTCCTGACCAGCCCTACAAACATAGCGGCGCTTACGATGACCAGCACCGGAAGTACGACCCACTGCACCAGAAACTGGGTGCGGGACAGCCCGCTGCGTTTTCTCATCTGGGATGCCCCCTTCCAAGACATGCACATTACTGCGTATGGCTAATTATATAATACTTTCGACGGTTTTTGCAACCGTTTTTCGGCGGATTTTTTGATTTTAGCAGATTTTTTTGCTTTGCGGCAGGCGCGGCGGCGGCTTTGGGCCGCTTGTAAGCGCATTTGTGCGGGCCTGACGAGCATTTTGTGTACAAGCCGCAGCGGTCTGCACGCCAGCTCCGCCAGCGCTGCCGCCGCGCGGTGCACGGCAGGCTGTACCGCCCACCGCCAGCTGACGGCCCCCAGCAGCACGGCGGCGCTCATATACCAGCGGGCCAGACCGCCCGCGCTGGCCCCGGCGGCAAACCCGCAGACGAGCACCGCCGCCGCGGCAAACACGGCTATGTCCCGGAAAAAGCACCGCACCGGCCCCTCCCCGAGTGCCAGCCGCACAGCATCCCGCACGGCCCCGAGCAGGCAGCCGAGCCCTAAGCACCACAGCACATCCCCCAGCACGGCCCACGGCGCGGGCGACGGGGCCATTTACCGAAAGAGCCGCGCCAGCAGACTGCCGCCGGACTGCTGGTTCTCGGCATACTGCAGGTATTCGATCTTACCGGAAAGCTGCACCTGGCCGCTCTGGGTGGAAAGCTCGCCGATCTGCAGTTCCTGCCCGCCGACGGTCAGGTTGCCGAGCGGCGTTTCCAGCACAGCGGCGTTTTCGTCGCAGCTGATGACCCGGATGACGCCGGTCACAGCCAGATGGCGGCGGTCCTTCAGCGCCAGGCCGTGGCTTTTCGGCTGGGGCTGGGCGGTGTCAGCCGCGCGGGGTGTGCGCGACTCCAATTTTGTTTCCGGCATGGCGGTTCCTCCCCTGCTTGTTTACAATGGTAATGTATGCAGGCGGAGGGGAAAGTAGAACCGGCCTGAGGGGCTCTGGCCGTTTACCCCTCGATCACCTCAAACATCTCCCGCGCAACGTCCTTGCCCTTCTGCTCGACGTCGGAGAGGACGCGGATCTTGACAGGCCGGTTGCCGAAGGTGACCTCGATGATGTCGCCGATCTTGACCGTGTAGCTGGCCTTGGCGGGCTTGCCGTTGACCAGCACGCGCCCGGCGTCGGCGACCTCATTGGCGAGGGTGCGGCGCTTGATGACGCGGCTGACCTTTAAATATTTGTCCAGACGCATGATTTTTCCTTTCACTCATACAAAACCGCCCCGTCGCAGGCTGTGACGGGGCGGACCGGGTTCCGTTTTAAGTTACTGAACGGCGTCCTTCAGAGCCTTACCGGCCTTGAAGGCGGGCAGCTTGGAAGCCTCGATGGTGATCTCGGCGCCGGTCTGGGGGTTGCGGCCCTTGCGCTCGGGGCGTTCGCGGACCTCAAAGGTGCCAAAGCCGACCAGCGTGACCTTGTCGCCGTCCTTCAGGGCAGCGGTGATGGCGTTCAGGGCGCTGTTGACAGCAGCCTCGGCATCCTTCTTGGTCAGGTTCGCATCGTTCGCAACAGCGGCGATCAGTTCAACTTTCGTCATAGTATTATACCTCCAAAGTATTATATCAGCAAAAAGCGGCTGCGGAAATCTCCGTCCGCTCGGCTCACTTCTTAGCTCTCCTGGTTTTCCGCGCGGCCTGTATGCTCTGCAAGGAACGCGGCATTGCGCTTCTGCAGCGCCTGCTCGGGGTCAACACCCGCCTGGCGCGCCAGCGCGGCAGCGGTAAACAGCAGCTCTCCCACTGCCTGCTCCGCCACGGCCTTGTCCGCAGCGGAGGCGGCGGTCTCGGCTGCGGCGGCGATGTCCGCAGGTGCGGCTGCTGTTTCCACGCCGCAGCGGGCTGCGCGCTTTTGCAGCTTAGCGGCACGCATCAGCGCAGGCAGCGCACCGGGCACGCTCTCCAGGTCATCGGCCAGTGTCAGGCGGCCCTTTTCCTTATTCTTGAGCGAATCCCAGTCTTTTATGCTCTCGTCCCCACGAAAAATGTGCGGATGGCGGTCAAGCAGCTTGCGGCAGACACCGTCGCAGACCTCTGCAAAGGTGAAATGCCCGGCCTCCCGCTCGATCTGCGCATGAAAGACGACCTGCATCAGCACGTCCCCCAGCTCCTCACACAGGAGTTCCGGGTCGTCGAGGTCAATGGCATCCACAGCCTCGTAGGCTTCCTCCAGAAAATTCATCCGGATGGACCGGTGCGTCTGCACCTTGTCCCACGGGCAGCCGTTGTCCGGGTCACGCAGGATCGCAATGATCGCGGCCAGATCGTCCGCCGTGTAGTGCTGTTTTTCAGGGTATGCGTTCATAGACCTCTCCGCTTGGGCAGAAATGCAATACGCTTCATTTTACACATATCGCAGGATTTGTCAAGTGTTGGCAGCGTTTCTTCTGCAAAAGCTGCGCTCTGCCGTATTTTACAGCTGAGCACCACAGTGGTTGCAGAACAGGGCGTCGCCGTCAACCTCGGCCTTGCAGACGGGGCAGGTCTTGGTCTCGCCGCGCAGCTGGATGGGTTCTTCCTCGATTTTCTCGTCCTCGGCGGGGGCTGCCTCGGGCTCGGTGTTCTCGGCGGCCTCCTGGGCCTCGACCTCGGCGCGCTCGTCGTCGGTCATGTTGGCCTTGATCTCCTCAATGGCCTTCTCGACCTCGGCCACGGCGTCGATATACTTCTCGACCAGGGCGGGGTTCTCCTCACCGGCCTTGTGCAGGCTGTAGACCAATGCGCCGAGCTGACGCTGCGCCTTGGACAGACGCGCCTGCTGGTTCAGAAGATCCAGCTTGTTCTTGCCCTTATCTGCCAGATCCTGTGCGGTCTTTTTGGCGGAATCCACCAACTGCAGACCCTGCTCCTTCAGCATCTCAATATCCAGTTCAAACATAGTTAAGCACCTCTTTCTTTAGCCCTGTCGCGGCAGTTCTGCCGTGCGATTTAGGTCTATTATAGCCCATTGCGGTGCGGTTTGCAACGCGCAAATGTATATTTTTCGTGAATTGTGCAGGATTATTTGCCGATAAACTCCCGCAGCATACTGTTTTGGGGCACCAGCTCGGTGCCAAGCGCCGGGAACGCCGCAAATTTTTCCCGCAGGGCGGCCAATTGGCGCGCCTGGGTGGCGGTCAGCGCCGGGTCTGCCGGCATGGCGTCCAGCACGGTACGCCACAGGCAGACCTCGTAGGTATGGGTCGTATCCAGCAGGAGATTGGCGCGGGGCTTGTAGGGCTTGATATAGCGGTCCTCGCCCGCGCAGACGTGGCCCCACAGCCCCAGCGTGAACGCTGCGCCGTGGCCGCGGAACAGGCAGTCCCGCACCAGACGGCGTGCCAAGCGGATGTCCCGCGTGGCCAGGCAGCGTGCGTCGCGGCTGTCGGCGTATTCCTCTCGCAGACCCGCGTACAGGCAGAGTGCTGCATCTTCGGGCAGCTCCTCGGTCAGGGCGGGGTTCAGTGCGTGCAGTCCCTCGATGATGACCACGCCGTCCCGCGCGTCGATGCGCTGGGTGCCGCTGGGCCGCTGAATCGTAAAATCAAACACAGGTGCATCACAAACGCCCGTTTTGTACAGTGCCTTCAGGCAGGCGTGCAGCCTTTCAAGGTCAAGCGCCTCCAGGCTCTCGTAGTCGTCGCTGCCGTCCGGGTGCTTGGGGTATTTCCCTTCCCCGATGTAGAAATCGTCAAGGCTGATGACCTGGCTGCGGTGCCCGCGGGCGGCGATAGCGTCAGCGATCTTGTGCGCGGACGTCGTCTTGCCCGCGGCGGACGGGCCGGTCAGCATGACAATGCGCTGCCCCGCGGCCAGCACCTCGTCCGCGATGCTCTCGATCTGGTCATGGTAGTGGGCCTCGCTCAGAGCGGCCAGCTCCTGCGGGCGGCGGGCCGCCAGCGCGACGAGGTCACGGCTGACGAAGCGTTTGCGATGTGTAACGTGCATAGAAATCCTCCACGGCCTTTTTGCGGTCCAGCAGTTCCGCAAAGCGGTCAATGTATTCTGTCGGATACTTGAAGTTGAAGATACGCTCGATCTTGCCGCGGCGCTGCCCCGGAATGACGAGCTTGGTGGAGCCGCCCGCACCGGCGGACAGAATCGTGTGGACCTCCTCCATTATATAAATATTGTAGAGGCACTCGAAACCGGGCTTGGCCCAGCCGATGTTTTCCAGATTTTGCAGCGTGCCCTTCTGGCGGTACATATAGTACGGACGGTAACCGGCGTCGGCCAGCAGGCTGCATTTGCCGAGCATGGCGGCCACATCGGCGTAGTCGGCGGCGCGGTGCTCCACGACGATGTTGGACGCGCGCTTGAGGGTCAGCGTGTGGACCGTGATGTTTTCGGGGTCCAGCGCGATGGCCTGACGCAGGCTGGCCTCAAAGCCCTCGACGGTATCCCCCGGCAGACCCGCGATCAGATCCATGTTGATGTTTTTGTGCCCTGCCGCGCGGGCCGCCGCAAAGCAGTCAATGATGTCCTGCGCGGTGTGGCGGCGCCCGATGTTCTGCAGCACCTGATTCGAAAAGGTCTGCGGATTGATAGAAATGCGTGTAGCACCGTATTTTTTGATGATGCGCAGCTTTTCGGCGTCGGTGCAGTCGGGGCGGCCCGCCTCGACGGTGTACTCGTCCAGTTTCGCTAAATCAAACGTTTTGGCAATGTGGGACATAAGCTGCTCGAGCTGCGCGGCGGACAAACTCGTCGGCGTACCGCCGCCGATGTAGAACGTGCGGATATGCAGCCCGCAGCGGTCCGCGGTCTCGCGGATAGCGGTCAGCTCCGCGCAGAGCTTGTCCACATAGGGCTGGACGAGGGCGCGGGTCGCCTTGTCCCCCACCGTGCGGGAGACAAAGCTGCAATAGCTGCACCGCGTCGGGCAGAACGGGATGCCCGCGTAGACGCTGCAATCCATCGGGTCAGCGGCGTCCAGCACCGGCTTCTGCAGGTCGGCAATGCCGAGGGCCAGCGCGAATTTCTCCGGTGTGCAGGCAAAGTGGTCAAGGAACCGTGCGCGGATCTCATCCTCCGTGGCACCGCTTGCGCGCATGTCGTGAATGATGCGCACCGGGCGCACGCCGGTCATCATGCCCCAGGGCGGCGTACTGCCGGTGGCCTCCCCCAGCAGCGTGTACAAAAGGCGGCAGAGCGTGTACTCGGGGTCTGCGCCCTGCGGGCGCAGGGCGATCTTCCAGTATAGCCTGCCGTGCAGGCGCAGCAGGATCGTGTCGGTGCAGAGATGGCTCTGTGCCAGCACAAAATCACTGTCCTGCGGCAGATTTTCCGTCTTCTCTGCGTCGGGGAAAAACAGCCGTGCGGTGTGTTCGGCCTCATAGCCCGCTGCGGGGCCGCGTAAAATAATCTGCATTAGTACCATGCCCCATTCATGTAAGGATTGGTGCTGCGCTCCTGCCCGAGGGTGGAAAAACTCTCATGTCCGGGCAGGACTTTTGTTGCATCGGGCAGCGGCAGCTCTGCCAGCAGGGACAGGCTTTTTGCCATCTCCTGCATGCTGCCGCCGGGGAAATCCGTCCGTCCGCAGGAGCCTGCAAACAGCGTGTCGCCGCTGAACAGCAGCCCGTAGCAGGACAGGCAGACGCCGCCCCTTGTGTGGCCGGGCGTGTGGTAGATTTTAAACGTCAGCTCATCGATGGTAAGTTCGTCGTTCGCGGGCCAGTTGTCGGTGAGGACGTCGGGCGTCAGCGGCAGCAGCTGGCTGCCCTGCGCGTCAACCGGGTTCATATAGACCTTGCAGCCCGTCGCCTTTTTCAGCGCGGCCACCGCGCCGACATGGTCATAGTGGCCGTGGGTCAGCAGGATGTGCGTCAGCGTCGCGCCGGCCTCGTCGAGCGCCTTCAGATAGACGCCCGGCTCGGCGGCGGCATCGATCAGGATGCCGTGCTTCGCGTTGGTGATAATTAAAAAGGTATTCGTGTACAGCGGCGCAACGCCGTGGATATGCTGGATGTTCATTGCATCCTCCCTTGAATTTTGCTTAGGCGACACCGCATAATTCCCGCCTTACGGCTTAAGCACCGCTCCGGCGGATCTCCGCGCCAAGAGCCGCCGCAAGCGGCGGTTGCGCTCCGAAGCGCCTCGCTGCGGCTCGGTGTGCGGCACG
>ERZ772854.1474-NODE-1474-length-22329-cov-3.830744_pt1 | contig 22329 bp, 10 predicted proteins | sample MGYA00580844_ERZ772854 | MGnify/ENA primary metagenome ERZ772854 (study PRJEB29015, sample SAMEA2737727) | human gut metagenome | biome: human gut; feature: human-associated habitat; material: faeces | place: China | collected 2012 ...
GGAGAGCGGTCCGCACCTTTCAGATTATATGTTTTCAGGATTTCAAAAGTCTTATCCACCTTATATACCTTGTCACCATTCAGTCCCCACAATACGCCATATTTATCACAAACAAGCCTCAGGAATGGTACACTGCTCTTAATGAGAGTCACTTCTTTATCTTTATACTTATATATATTACCATTACTCAATATGATAACATCGTTCTCGTAACGAAAGATAGAGACTGCATACATAAGTTCATTGCCATTGTACGTTATGCGGGAAAACCGACCGGCTTCATAGTCGTATACCTCCAAAAACATTTCCGCAGCTACAAACATCTCCTTTCCCGTATCGAACAAAGAGTTTATCGGCATACCGGAAAACCTGTCGATATGCGTCAGTTTCTTACTGTCATAAACATCCAGCCCATTGAAAGTACCGATCCAGATTGCTCCATAGCAATCATCATGAATAGTCGATATATTATTATGGGATATGCCTTCTTTTTTACTGATATGTATATAATTCTCTATTATGTTACTCTGACTCCACATCGGAAGCATAAAAAGCAGAAATAATATATGGCAGAATAGTGCTTTCATCATATTACGCAGTGTTTTTCGAAAAGACAAATATATTTATATTATTTCAATATCGAAGTGCTTTCATACTTAATTTCATGATAAGGATGGATGATCCTATTAAAAAGAAAACCGTTCCCTCCCCTCACGGGGGTGGAACGGTACAGTCAATAATACATGAAAAAACGCTATTTAGAGAGAGTCTCTACAGATTTGGTTTGTGAGGATGATCCTGTGGATGAGGTGGTTCTTGTGGCTGACGCATTTCCTGCCATTTGGCGTATTGCTCTGTCGTCAGGATTTTCTTGATCTTCTTTTCCTTCTTGGCAGCAGCTTTTTGCATCTTCTCCACATTGTCCTTTTCCATTGCAGGACGTTCACCCGGAGCTCCCATAGGCGGACGACCGCCTCCCATACCGGGTCCCATTCCACCTTCCATCGGTGGACGACCACCGCCCCTTCCGGGACGACTTCCCATCAAAGGACGCTGACCATTTCCTCTTTCAGTCATAGTCGCAAAATGTTCTTGTTGTTCTTTCAGGTTCAGTTTATATAGTTTATCGTACTGCTTGTCTGTCAGTTGCAGTTCTTCTTTCATCCGGTCCGTCATTTTCCGGGCAGCTTTCTCCGGTGAAGGAACTTCACGGGGCAATTGTTTCTTCTCCTGCTCCTGTGCTTGTGTACAAACCAGCCCACACAACAGACATACAGCTAATAACCATAATCTTCCGGTACTTTTCATTTTGCGTCAGTTTTTTATTACGATGCAAATGTAAGGGAGAGAAAGAAGAGCTGAAAATAAAATCTACGAAAGGGAAGGTTTTGTCGACGGAATAGCCAAATGAGGGATACTCATCCTCCGTTTTGCACCTCCACAGTAAGCATTATTAGGCGTTGACCTTGGTTAACAAGCCTGTCGACCAAGGTTAATCGGCTCGTTAACCAAGGTTGATAGGCCTGTTAACCAAGGTCAACACCCGACAATTCCTAAGGGTGAATAGATATATCCCTTGTTTTCAACAGAATAACACCTGATACGAGATAAATAAATGCCTCATCCGGATATGGGTTGAGTGAGAAAGTGAGAGTAACCCACTTACCCTCACACCGGATTTTTTACTACCACCACATTTAATACCCTAACTATCAACGATTCACACTAAAAGTGAGGGTAGTGAGAGTAACTTGATCCAACTTTTTATTGAACAGGCAGGTGAGTTCCGTTTAAAACCCACATTTCACTCCGGCAGAAAAGTAAACCGTCGGATTGAAATACGGATCATCTTTATCACTGAACATATTGTCTACAAACCCTTTAAGCGTACGTTTAGTCAGATCGCCGGACCGGAGCCAATTGCCTCCTATCCCCAAATACAGGCACGACTTCTTACCTATCCTGTATTCCGGACAGAGATAGGATCGCATCATAACTGAAGCATAGATCATCGACTTTCCCTCTACATCCATCACGGAAGATATTCCATCCATTTCCATTGCCACGAGCCTCAGCTTAAACCGATCTCCCAAACGTACTGCCCCGGACACTTCAACACCGGAAGAGAGATTCACATTAACCTCATAATTACCGGAAAGTTGCCAGTTAAGAAAGAACATCGGCATGGCAATAGGTACTCCAAATGAATTCGTCAATCCAGCCCCAACACCTATATCCAGATTTTTCCTACATTTATACACAAAAATCACTCCCCCATTCACCAATACACTCTGCCAGGTAATTGCATCCGGTGCCGAATAAATACCTGCTCCCAAACTGGCTATCATGTACCACTTTTTCGACAAGGGCCGTACATGCGTCAGATTGAGACTGCCACTTAACACCTCATCCGGATGTATATCCAAGGCCATATGTCGATTATTAAGTATCGCGTAAGTTCCTCTTACCGATGCCGACCACATGATAGGCTGTCCCGATGCATTCTGCTTTAACGAAAAGGGTAGCGTGTATGCTCCGGTGAATTTCAATAAATCACCCGAACCCAATTTATTCCCCGCTTCATCTCTAAAAGAAGAGGCAGGCATATACTCCGTTTTAATAACTCCTTGTGCAAAACCATCGATTGCTGCCACCAAGAGCAACAGAAATAAAAGATAAGAGAATCGTCTCATTGCTAATAAATTAGATTATTTTATTGCAAAGAAAAGAGATTAGCTTGTCCGGTATAAGTCTTTTCCGACGAACTGCACGAAAGACCTGTTGAATTTCATTATCCCAAAGATGGAACAAAAGGAAAAAAGAAGATTATTCGAGGAAAGGTACTCTCACTACAAATTCTGTAGTACTTTCCACGATATCAATTGCTTTATCATACAAGGCGTATTGTTTTTCCAGATTTCCTAAACCTACACCACCTCTATCTACCGAACTCCGCAATTGCAGATTATTGGAAACCATGATCCCCTCATCGGTAAAGCCTATCCGAATAATAAGCGGATTCTTCAAAGTAGCTATGTTATGCTTAATCGCATTTTCTACCAGCAGTTGCAAGCTGACGGGAATAATCAATCTGGTTCCATACAAATCATATTCGTCTATCTCGATGAACAATGTATCTTCAAAGCGAATCTTCTCCAGAAATACATAACTTTCCAGAAAAGCCAGTTCTTCCTTCAAAGTAACCATCGGACGATTGTTTGTCAACAACAGATAACGGTAGACACCTGACAGCTTTTTAGCAAACAGATTGGTCTTTTCCGCATCACTATAGGCCAGTGAAGATAGCACATTCAGACTATTGAACAGGAAATGCGGGTTTATCTGGGCTTTCAAGGTTTCATACTGATACTGAATCTTCTCTTTCTCTATAATAGCCAGTTTCTTCTCTGCTTCCATTTGGCTTTGCTGATAAAAGAATATCTCAATCAGAAGAACAATCATGCTATTCCAAAGTACTACCGGCAGAGACATTTTCAGCAGAGCATAATCTTCCGGCCAAGGTTCCTCCAGAATAATGGACAGGATATAATTTGCCGCTATGCCGAAGCAACTCACCCATACGGATGCCAACAATAAATCGATAAAGATTCTCATTGTATTGTTAATGTTGTCCAGCCTCTTATGGACAATAACAATGATGAGAAAGTCAACAATCCCCACAAAAATGCAGGCAGGTAAATTGAGCAGATACTGTGTTTCCAAACTTAAGCTCCGGGGAGCGTCAGAAAGAAGCTCCGCCACATACTGGAATGCAAACAAAGAAATTGCAATGAGCACTATAAAAAGCAGGATATACCATTTATTCTTCATCCCCAAATGTATTTTAAAGCACACCATCCACCCACTTCAGAAAATCAGGAACCCGCACACGACTGATTAAAACCTCGTGCGGACATTCAGGCTGGAAGCTCAACTTCAACCGACTGTTGAAGTACTTGGATATCTTACGGATAGAATTGATATTAGCAATGCAATTGCGGGAAACACGGAAGAAAGTCCTTTCATCCAGCAGTTGCTCTATCTGTTCCAAAGTATAGTCCACAATATAGCGTTTATCTGAAAAGGTGTGCAGAAAGACTACTTTTTCTTCACTGTAGAAGAAAGCGATATCTGAAGTCTCCACATAATGATACGCATCCCCTTTCTGGATAAGGAAACGGTTCTTTTTACAATTACTCATCAATGCTTCTTCCAGTTTCCTGTAATCGGTAACGGGAGATTGCACAACCCTGAACTGTTCAAATTTTCTCAATGCCGCCAGCAAATCATCTTCCTCCACAGGCTTCAGCAGATAGTCCACACTATTCACCTTGAATGCCTGTATGGCATGCTCATCATAGGCAGTAGTAAAAATAACAGGTGTCGTGACCTGTATCTGCTCAAAAATGTCGAAACTGTTTCCATCCGTCAACCGGATATCCAACAACATCAGATCTACCGGATGATGTTTCAGAAATTGTACGGTCTGCTCCACAGTGGCTGTCCATGCCTCCAACTGATAATCGGGGCGTAACTTCTCCATCATCCGCTTCATCTCTTCGTAAGCGAAACGTTCGTCTTCTACTAACAGGTATTTCATCATCCGGCACTCAATTTATAGGAATCTGCCGTAAAATTACAGATTATCATCCATATCCGGTTACGAAATGATGTATTTCCGATGAAGTGCAGAAATTGAAGGATGAAGTGCAAGTGCAATTACCTGCCTTCATCCATCACCACCGAGAATCTATAAGTACCTGACTGCAATGCAAGTGATAGAGCATTCCTTTTTTGTGAATACAGGCTGACTCCTTCCGCCTCTTTCCATGCAGTTTCTCCTTCCTTTAAAGTAGCAGGATGAATGCCGGATAATTTCAGGACAGCAGTAGTATTAGCCGGTATGGTGATTTCCATTTTCAGCACACCGGCTTCCAACGTCCAGTCAGAGACTATTTTCCCATACAGCGAGTTGTAGTATGAACGTACTTGCTTTGGACCGCCTTTTGTAATCCAAGGCTCAATGGAAAACTCCTTATAACCAGCCTCCGGACGGCGGATACCTCCTAAAGCCTCAATAAACCAACTACCGATATACAAATAGGAACTATGCAAACCCGAACCACGACATTGCCAATCTTCAAAGAACGTACCGTTGCCATGCTTCAACATATCTCCCCAGCCGGGAAAATCTTCTTTCATAGCCATCTCAAAAATCAAATCATTACGATGATTATCTAATAAAGTATGCAACAGGAACGAACCGGCAGTAATGCCTCCCCAGAAATGCCCTTTACGCTTTACCAGCACTTCCTGCTCAAGACGTTTCCAGACTTTTGCCTGCAAATGCTTCGGAGGTAAATCAACCATCAGTGCAATAGCAAGATAAGAAGGATAGCCATTCACGTAGCTATTATCGTTCGAATTGAAGAAAGTAGCATGCACCGCCTTACGTACTTTGGATGCCCGGTTCCGATAAGCGGAAGCTGCTGCTCTATTTCCCAACACATCGGCAATCTGTGCAGCAGTTTCAAGACTGTAAATCCAGTGACAATTATTAAAGAATAAAGTTTCCCGAGTATCTCCAAGTGCTTTTCCCTGTTTCTCCATAGCCGACCTTTCCGACCATGCATCCGGCCAAAGCCAGTCACCCAGGAAACTCCATTTACCTCCCCAACGTACCAGCATGTCATCCTGCGACTTCGTTTCTACAAAAGAAAGCCAGCGCTGAATAGTGGGAAAACTTTCCGAAAGAATACGTACATCTCCATACTGACGATAAAGCTCCCAAGGCAAGGTAATGCAGAAACCACTCCAGGATGGTCCACCCCCGCCAATGCGGGTAGGAGCGGTATAGGGAACATTCCCTTCGGGATCTTGCACATCACGCCAATCTTCCATCCATTTGCTATAGAAAGCCCCCAATTGATAGTTTCCCAAAGCTGTGCGCGTAGTAGCCAATGCATCTCCCCCGTATCCACAACGTTCACGATGAGGACAATCGACCACATAGTTACCCAGACTGAGATTTTCAAACGTCCACAAGGTAGTACGATAAATGTCATTCAACAAAGGAAGATCACATTCAAATCCACCGCTCCGGCGATAATCCGGACGAATCATCCAACCACGTATCTGGTCTAATTCCGGTTTATACCGAAGACCGGTAATTTGTACCCAGCGTCCGGTCATATAATTAAAACGGTTACAAAAGACTCCTTTCCGTTTGGAGCCAACTTTATAAATGCTATGTATACCATAGCTGCAAGCATCCTTTTCCCTTTCAGAAAATTGGAATACAATTGAATCACCGGGTTGGCCTTGGAGCTGCATCTCAAACCAACCGGCATAATTGATTCCCATATCAACTCTATAGACTCCGGGACTAACTTCCTGAACAGAAAGTGGTTTAATTTCACCAAGTAACCGATTAGGTTCTGTACGGTCAGATGATACTATAACGTCAGTAGAATAAACCTTTGCCATAGCCCAACCGGAATCATCAAAATCCGGAGTATTCCACCCATCTTTTTCCAAAGCTGCATCATAACATTCTCCTTCAAAGTGATGTGCCTCCCAGTAACCTAACAAGGTATTGGGACTTGCATGGGTCTTCCAGGTATTATCCGAAACAATTCGTAATTTCTTTCCGGAAGATAATGCGATCTCAGCCTGAACCAATGCCATCGGAATAGCCGGTCTATTCTTCTGCTGATAGGCCGGAAAAACAGCCCAGGAAGTACCCAGCCACAAAGCTATAACATTAGTACCTGTTTTCAGGTAGCCCTTGATATCATATGTCATGTAACGGGCACGTGATTTATGATCCGTAACCGAAGGCGAAAGAACAGCATCCCCCACTTTCCGCCCATTGACATACAGTTCATGATAACCTATGGAAGCTACATAAATAACAGCATCCTGTGGAATATCCGACATATTAAATGTTTTACGGAACCAGGGGTCTGCCATTACATTATTAACCTTCTTACCTCCCACACTCTGAGATTCCATTTCTGCACTGCCTATCCATTGTGCCGCCCAATCAGCAGCAAACAGCCCCATACGCCAATTTGCAGGATTACTCCATGCTGACCAACGATTATGCTCATCGGAGAAACGGACTTTCCAGAAACATCTTTGTCCGGCAGACAAAGGTACTCCTCCATAAACAATATTCACCGACTCAGCAGAGTTAACACGACCACTATCCCAAAGATCTCCACGGTCTGCATCAAGTAAATCCCGGGAGCTTGCTACAAGAATCTGATAAGCAGTCTGCTTCCGCCCGCGTGCCGAGGTAGTAGCTCCCATTTTCCAACTCAAACGAGGTTGCGGTATGTCAACACCTAAAGGATTACTAAGATATTCACATTGCAAATCAAAAGGTTGGAGAGTGGCAATATTCGTGAAAGCCGTACTGCCAGTCAGTTCACCCTCCGGAAAAGCGATCTGCACTTCTCTACCATTAAGAGCCAGACAAACCTCCCTCTGACTATAAAGCGGATCTGCAACCCAGATATCGTAACCTGTTCCCTTCTGCTCAAGATAGACAATCACTTGTTTATCAGTAGCCAGTGTAAGTCCCTCCCCTAAATCAATTGTTCCCGGATGATAAAAAACAATAGCATACTGCTGATTCAACTTAACAGCCTGCACCACAGAACTATTTTGAATAATCTTATAATTCTGGGTAGCCGTAAATGTCCGGAACTCCTCTAAAGATTTGTCAGGAACAACCATATATGCATATTTCCCTTCCTTAGCCTTTACACCATGACTAATCCAGAGATTAAAGATGTCAGCAGAAATCTTTTTCCCACTCCCACTGATATTAATATCCTTCCAAGCTCCGGTTTGTTTCGGATTGCTAACAATTACGTCTCCTCCTGAAGGAAATAAATAACCAACTTTATCATGATATACCCAAGCCGGATTCTTTACAGATACATTTTCTCTATAAACAGACGTAGTTCCTTCCTCTTTGCCAACTACCATTTCGCCTGTAAAAAGGCACTGATTAACAGTTGTAACCACTTCCTCGGGAGCATCTGATGCAATATCTGTCCCTAAGCACAAAAGTACATCATTCATAAAAAAGTAAGACTTCCTGGCCTTTACTCCCTTATAGCAATGCTCATAAGCAATGACCCCATTCTTGCCGTTACTTACCCCACCTCCAAACCGATTTTTTCCGAACAGATATCCTTCAAGACGAGTAGAGTCCTGATGTTGAACAGCCGTAGTCCCCGGTATTTTATTCCAGTTCCATACAGGGAAGATACCTTCATATTCTTTCCCGGAAGTAAGGATATTCGTAGCACCAAGCGGCAGGTTATAACCTTTGAGGTTCTCATTATTAAGCATTTCGGTTCCATTAGTCCGTGTAGAAATCACCTTAGCAGAGAGATAATAGCCGGTACCATGCTGGACCATAATGTCCGATTTCCAGAAATACTTATTACCGGGAGCAGGAAAGGGAGCACCGGAAAGATGTTTCTTCCAAGCCGAGTAATCAGCAGCACGATCAGAATCATTCTGCTCCATGTATTCCAGCGTGACAGGAGAAATATTGCTAAGTCCTTCGGGACGTGATATATTACGACCGATTGCACCAAAATCAAACGTTTCCCGATAGCCCAACAACCGATGACCACCCATCAGAAGATTGATAAATATATCTTTTTTCTCTTGTGTAAAATAAGGCTCAAAGGCAGTTCCTTTCACCAATTGTAAATAATATGCAATATCATCTACATACGATAAACCATACCCGCCGGAATATAATTGCGGACGATGCTGATGGAAACTACCATCCACCTTAATACCTTCGTCACCTTGTTCCGGAACAATCTTAATAGTAGAGGCTATGGACTTGATTCCGATTCGTATCAGCTCAATATTATTTTCAATACATCCTTTATGAATGGTAACGGCAGATACCCATGTACGGTTTTTGCCTTTATGACCTTTATTCCCAGTCAAATCTTGCAGATAAGAAGAATAATGCAATAACTTCTTATCACTAATTTTGCCTTTCAGCAGAATCAACGGAACCATGTAGTCTTGGGGAGCACCAATATCACCGAACCACCAGTTTCCGGATTTAGGACGTACTCTATACCAATAATCGATACCTGCAACTATTTGTTTCAACAGTCTTCCTGAATTATAATACTTATTTCCAGGTTTCCGATATGCAATAGCCATTAATTTCAAGCGTTTCAAATGAGAGCCGGCCGGATAAGACGAACCTTCATGCACAGTTACATAATCCAGGTCCGGAAAACTTCCATCCGAACGTAACGCACTCGCATAACCCGCTATTATGTCCTCATCTACTTTCGCTTCCAAATAGGAAGCGACCAGTCGTCCGGTCATTTCGTCCACTTCCTTTTGCGCATCTACTTGCACCTCTTTAGCCTCAGCCAAAGAGCAACAAAGATAAAGCAAACAGAATATTAGTTTCAAGCATTTCATAAACATACTCCTATTTATCCAGGTACTTACCATCAGCTACTATCCCTGAGCTATGCACTGTACGAATAAATTTCGCATCAGCAGGAGCGGCACCTTTACATTGATTCAGTTCTGCCCCGACAACATCATCCAAAAAGAATAACGGACGTACATCGGGCTTCATCGCATCAAAACGTACATTATTAAATCTCACATTTCTGGCATGACGTACATAGAAACCGGCGGCCGGTAATGTATTACCAAACATTCGATTCTCAGGATAGCTTTTAGTCATTTCCGGAACGGGTTTACTAACCATGTCCGAGGTTCCGCCCCCCGGATAGCTGATTTGCACGTTATTGATCGAAACATTTTCTACATAGCTTGTCTCCACACCAGTTATTGAACAGGCTATCAGGCTTTCTGCGGTTGCTACAATGTTGCTGATATTTATATTCTTCAATACACCACCCTCTTTCCGGTAAGTGCGGTGTCTGTCTCCCAAACGGATGAATATGGGAGTCTGGACATCGCGCATAGAAATATTGGAAACGGTGATGCCATCAATAATGCCTCCATCAACCATTTCTATGGCAACACCCGAAATAACGGTAACATCGGCCGAAATATGTTCAAGCTGTTTACTCCAATGACGAATATTATCTTCCGCTGCCCGGCGAACAACACAATTAGAAACCGCAATATTCCGGTATCCTCCATGAGAAGCTGTACCGAATTTGATTGCATTACAATTACTTGCTGTGACACAATTCGTAACCGTTATGTTCTCGCAAAATTCCGGATGGTCACTCTTGAAACAAATGGCGTCATCTTCCACATCAATGTAGCAATCAGATATAGTCGCATTCTTGGCATCAATATCGAGCCCGTCATTATTATAATTACAATGGCTGAATACCTTTAAACCACGGATAGTGACATCTTCACATTTTTCATAATGCTGCACCCAATAGGCAGAATTACGGAGAGTGACATCGGTCACAACGATGCCCTTGCACTCTACAAAATAAATTATCTTAGGACGTTTCGGTCCTCCGTCCGCATCATTGCCAAATTGAAAAGTTTTATTTCCACCTTGTCCGTCAATCGTTCCGAATCCGGTAATCGAAATATTCTTTTGTCCACGTGCAAACAAAAGTCCGGAAGACTGATTCATACTACCATCCTTGAAGGGAAAGGCATTATCATAATCCGACAAACGTGTACTTCCCAACAATAAAGTGCCAAAATCCAGATGAAGGTTCACATTTGATTTCAGTTCAATGGGACGTATCAAATAAGATCCGGATGGTATCAAAACGGTTCCGCCTCCTTTCTTCGAACATTCATCTACGGCTTTCTGTATAATGATTGTATTATCCGTTACCCCATCTCCTTTAGCTCCACGCTTAGTCACATCAATTGTTCCGGCTATAAGGGAAGAGGAAAATAGCAAAGATATTGCAAACAAAACTATATTACATCTATTCATCATGGCATCATTAATTTTAGGGTTTATCATTTAAGGATTTGTATCGGCACAACGCCTCTACATAGTAATAATCAGCATAGGTCAAAGGCATATCCACTTCTGTACCGGAAGGAATATTACCTACCGAATGTTTCAGAATAAATCCTCCGTTAGTTCCTTCCTCTGCCGTATATGCCGGTGAGGATAATGTCTGGAGCATTTTCTCGGCTGCCTTATAATATTTCTTAGCCCGTTCTTCGGATACATACTGAGATAGTTCCAATAATCCCGAACAGTTGATAGCTGCTGCAGAAGCATCACGCAAAGCATCCGGTATACCGGGAGCATTATAGTCCCAGTAAGGAATCAGGTCTTTCGGCATATTAGGATGATTCAGCGTAAATTCTGCTATCTTTATGGCTTGCTCAAGGTATTTCCGCTCTTTCGTAAAACGGTACATCAGTGTATAGCCATATAATCCCCAGGCTTGTCCACGAGCCCAAGCTGACTTTTCGGAAAAGCCCTGTCCACCTTGGTAGTGCTTTATTTCACCGGTTTCCGGGTTATAATTCAGTCCATGATAAAGACTATTGTCTGCCCGGAAATGATTCTTCAAAGTTGTATCGGCATGTTTCACAGCAATATCATAGAATGTGCTGTCTCCTGTGGCCTGAGTAGCCCAGAAAAGCAATTCCAGATTCATCATATTATCAATGATAACAACATAATCATCCGGTTTGCGATTATGGGATTTAATGCAGCCTACCACCGGGCTGAAACGGGAAATCAACGAACGGGCACTGTTCACCATAATATCTTTATACTCAGGTTTCGGAACAATGCGGTTTGCATTGCCATAACTGCAATACATCATAAAACCGACATCATGCGTATTCACGTTGTATTGTTCCGGTTCCAGCAGCTTCAACATACGCACTCCTTCAGCATATAGCTCCTTGTCTCCTATATCCTCGTACAGATAGAACAAAGTTCCGGGATAAAAGCCGCTGCACCACCATTCCGAGTTGCTGGTTTTCAGGCGTTGCATATGTTTGTCATACGTTTTAGGAAACTGGTTACTTCCTTGCAATTCACTCCTCATATAGAGATACTGACGAGCAGCATGCTCTAACGCTTTATCAACTTTTACCTTACCCTTGGCGAATAAGTCACCGAAGGGAAAAAAACTAATTAGAATAGTAACAAACAATAATGTACTCTTTTTCATGGTTATATCTTAAATTTATATTCTATTGTTTCACTGCATCCGAGAAAGAAACGACCTGTAGCCTTTCGGCAAACTGCAACGAAGGTAGTTCAGTAGTCACTTTAACCGTAACCGTTTCACCAGGCAAAATATCCATATAATTGTCGGATATGAAATTGTCAATATCCCCTTGGAGTGACAAGAAAACGCCTCTTGCAAACACATCACAAGACAGAGTCACCTCATACCCTCCTTCAGTCGGTACAAAGTCTTTATTAATCCGAGCTGCCGCATAACGCATATCTTTTTGCTTCGCCAAAAAATAATTATTAGTATACTTTTTTCCTGTTTTATCCTCATAAAGAACGTGTACGACGACGTCTTCTTTTTTCTCTCCATTCAATAACCCATCCACAGCTTCCTTCCATATAACTGTACTTGTATTAGCCGGAACAGTTATCTGTTTCTTGAATTCTTTCACCACTCCGTTACCATCCAATCTGAGCACACAGACTGTTAATTTACCAGAAGTACTCTTTAGCCTGTCTGATACCATATATATCTGCAACGTGTTGTCCTTTTCTATTGGCGATACCAGTAAATCAGCGAAAGACTTTACCGTAAAATAATGCTGCGCCTTCCAACGTCCGTAATAGTCGCGACTAGACCAGGATGCCACCGGCCAGCAGTCATTATGCTGCCATACCAACGATCCCATACAATAGGGCATATCCCTCCGATGTGCCTCCATAGCCATTTTCATAGCATCAGCCTGCAAAAGCTGGCTCATATAGGTAAACGAACGGAAATCTTTAGGCTGACGATATTCCGACAAAAGGAAATCATTGATACGCTTATTAGCCGCTGTTCCCCCTCGCTGATGAGACATCATTACCTCCGAAGTCAGATTCCAATCCTCTGATAAAGGTGCATACCGTTTGATCGACTCGAATTCCGGGAATGACTGAAAACCATACTCACTGAAAAAACGGCTTCGCTCATGATTAAATTCGGAAAGGGGTTTCAGCCCTTGCCAAACTGCCCAATAGTGCATATCGCCCACCGTATGATTGCGCGTCCCTTTGTCATCAGAATAAGGAGATGATTTACGGTAACAAGCACCCGGATGGAATTCTTCTACCACAGCCGGCAACGTCACAAAATACTGATTCTTGAACTGTTTCCATATAATATCCGAATAAGCAGGATTCTGTTTGTCATATGTCTTTTTCCAATTCCAGTTGAACCAAGCATCCAAACATTCATTATTCCCACACCAAAGAGCTATACAACTATGGTTACGCAAGCGTCGTACATTATCAATGGCTTCCCTGCAAATGTTTTCCAGCAATTCGCCTTCAGCAGGAAATACACTGCACGCAAACATAAAATCCTGCCAGATTAAAATGCCGTATTTATCACACAAATCATAAAAGATATCTTTCTCATAAACTCCACCACCCCACACTCGTAGCATATTCATATTTGCACTGACTGCATCCCGGATCGTTTTTTCATAAATGGAGTCGGTAACACGAGTCAGAAAGTTATCACAAGGAATATAATTCGCACCTTTGGCAAACAAGGGTTTTCCATTTAGTTCAAAATAAAAGCTTTCACCATATTCGTCAGGAGTCGTTACCACTTTCAATGAGCGGATACCCAGTTTCTTCTCTGTTACATCTACTTGCTTACCATTCAGTTCCAGTGTTGCTGCAAAGTCGTATAAGAAAGGTTCGCCCAAACCATTAGTCCACCATAACCGTGGCTTCTTCATGGTAAAAGATACCGGAATTTTATTCAAACCTTTATTCAAACGAATCAATTTCCGGCACTCGGTACGATTATCCGTACGATTAATCACAGCTACCTTTGCTTCTGTCTCCTTATCTGCCAATACTTCCACCGTGACATTCACTATGGCCCGTTGAGCTGTCACCGACTGCTGGTTATAAAAAACATCATTTATACGAGCCTCATCCCATGCTTCCAGACTAACGGTCCTCCAGATACCCGAAGTAACCAAACGAGGTCCCCAGTCCCAACCAAAATGATAACCCGCTTTACGAACAAACACTCCGATCTTGCGGTTGAGCAAACCTCCATTCTCAGACTGGTCATTCGAACTGCGATACTGGAAAGGAACAGCTTCCCATTTCGGCATAGCTATCTTAATAGGAGAATGCAAATAAACCTGCAATTCATTACCATGCTCTTTTAAGAGAGAACGGACATCCACCTGCCATTCACAAAACATATTATCAGCAGAAAGAATCTTCTTTCCGTTCAATGTTACATCAGCATAAGTATCCAATCCCTCAAAATGCAGCACAATATTCTTCTTTGCCAACAACTCAGGGGTTACATCAAACGTCGTCCGGTAAATCCAGTCTTCTTTATCCACCCACTGCACACCGCGCTCATTGAGCCTGTAAAAAGGATCATCTATCAGTTTGTTATCCATCAAGTCTGTATGAACTGTTCCAGGAACAGTGGCTTCATACCAGTTAGTACCCCTCGCCTGCCGGAAATTCCATCCTTCATGCAAGTGCTGACGAACAGGCTGCGCATTGATTGCTGTAAACAGAAAGAGCAGATTCAATAAGGCCATCCAAGTTCTTGTCTTTACTTTTGTATTCATTTGTTTATTTGTTTACGGTCTACATTCCATCCTTTCACCACTATCACCGGTTTTTCAATTATCTTTTCTGCATTCGTTTCGATAACTACAAATTTACTCTCACCCGGCATCAAAGAAAAGAAATTATCTGTATAAAAAGAAGGGCGAATAGGTTTCAAATCCTGATTGAGGAATTGCAACTGGTTGAAAAAGGCGATAGAACCGGACACATTTTTCACTGTAACATCCACGAAATACTTACCTTCGCTCTTTCTTATCTTATAAGTAGTCTTCAATTTGGCTTTTTTCAATTGAGACAATGTTTCAAAACCTGAAGAAGTAGGCCCGGTCAGCGTTTCCTTACCTTCATACTTATCATTGGAACGCCAGTAGAAATTGGATGAGACTTCCTTGCCTTTCTCATCTTTCAATCTCAACTTAATAAAATGTACCTGTGAAATACCTTCTGGAAAGCGAATGGTCAATACATCATTTGCCACACCATCCAAGGGAAGGTCAACCTTTACTGACTTTTCGAATACCTTTTTACTATTGATATCATAAACCTGAGCCACAACCGTATAACCTTCAAATTCCTGATAATAATCATTCACCACCGATACCGTATTCTTCAGATAATCAAATTGTACATGCAAAGGTTCCAAAGCATTAGCTGTATGATAAAGTGAAGCCGTTGGTTCCAACGACCAATCCCACATACGGGCACAGACCTGACGAACCGGGCAATTATGATACCAGAAAAGTAAACCGGAACAGAAACGGTCACCATAATCAAGTTTATTATAATTCCATACTTCCCAAATACTTTTTGAATTCATGGCACCCACAAACTGCCCCTTCTGTGCAAACTCATCAATAGAAGAAGATTGCCCATAATTATTAACCAAGTCAGCATACATGGTAGACATCAGATGGAATCCATTCCCATCCAGATAATCCCAAACCTCTTTATTAATAGGCCACAAATCTTTTTCGTCCATCATTTCCCGGAGAATTTCTACCGTAGGAAGTGTCGGAGCACCATATTCGGGATTAAAACCATCCACACGGCTACCTCTCGCAGAAGCCGTGTTTTCATAATGTTGCATCGGATTCACCTGTTTATATGGACTTCCATCATGTACACCTGCACATTCCGATTGCATCTGATAGCCACGTGTCCCATCAAGTAGTTTCAGCAGTTCAGGCGTACCGCTAACTTCGGAACTCTCATTCGACGCTACATAATAGGCCAGAGCCGGATGATTGCGGATACGTTTCACAGTAGAAGCCACGTTGTTTAGGTACACACTCTTATCCTGTGGATGGCGTGTATCTCCCGTCATCCAAAATTCTTGCCAAATCAATAACCCCAGTTCGTCACAAAGCTGGTAAAAGTAATCAGATTCAGCTATACCGCCTCCCCAAAGGCGGATCAAGTTGATACCTGCCTGCCGGGTGTATCTCAACTCAGCATAGGTACGTTCATCCGAAGTTCGTAACATTCCCTCAGGAATCCAGTTTGTGCCGCGGATAAAAATACGTTTACCGTTCACATAGAATACACGTGATTTATCGGGAGTATTTGTATCAGAAGTTATATCACGAATACCAAACCGGGTTTTAACAGAGTCACAGATAGCGCCTTTTACGCTTACTGTCAGTTTCAGTTCATACAAGTTCTGAGGACCTTTATTGACCGGCCACCACAAGCGTGGGTTACGGATAGTAAGTTGAGGGAATTCTTCCGGAGTGAAAGTCACATTTTTTTCCTCACCACGTAATATGCTGAAAGGCTTTTCTACAACAATATTTTCTCCCACTATTTCTCCTCTGACCACTCCGCTAATCGTATCCATCGAATGAAACGGATCAATAATTTCAACGGATATGGTTTCACGAGCGACATCATACCCCGGCTTCTGTAGTTCTGACTTCACAAATGGATGACGCAATGCCAATATCCCTGTGCTATATATAGATATACTTTTCCAAATACCCGTATTGCGGTCACGAATACCATCCATAAAGGTAAAATCCCATCCAATACTCATAAGCATAGTAGTATTCAAACCGATGTTTCCATTACCCCCATTATGATATTCACCTACAGCTCCCCAAGACTTTGGCATAGTAGTCCCCGGCACATCTACCGGATAGACTTTGACAGCAAGAACATTCTTATTGCCTACTTTTACAAAATCTGTTATATTAATGTAGTCATTAACAAACATTCCATTGATCGTACTCAATAAATTACCATTCACCCATACTTCAGCCCGATAGTTGATGCCATCAGGCTGCAACCATATATTTTTTCCTGAGAAAGAAGCCGGAACCTCAAATTCCGTACGGAACCAATAAGTATAAAACTCACGACCTACTTTTGATATATCCGGTATTTTATTGGACTCTATTTTATTGTTCAGTCCATAATAGGGTTCAGGATACTTCTTATTATATACAAGAGAATTAAGCACGGTTCCCGGAACAATAGCTGACAACCAGTCACTCGTATTATATCCAAGCGACGAAACTTCCTCAGCAGATGCTTTCACGTCACTTACTTTCATCATCTTCCAGCTATATTCTCCCTGATGCATTTCATTCGAGTCCAACCAGATTCTATCGGTTGTTCTTGCATAGTTTGTATTACTGCTCTGTATGGAATATGCGACAGATAAAAATAGAAGCAAAAAAATGGATAACTTATTCATGAACGTCCTTATTAATGTTTTTCTGTAATATGCTTTATTACTGAACTACCGGAATAATCACCAGAAGGGAATACTATATTTATTTGTTCTCCATTCATACTTAATTGGAGAGACTGCTCTTTATATAGAGGATCGGCTACAGCTATTTCATATTGTTTGTCTTTCTTCTCAATGTATATTATAACTTTCTTATTAACTGCTACCACTAAATCCTCTGCAAACCGTATTTCACCCGGCTCATAAAAGACGGCAGCATACTGTCTCTTATTCTCATTGGAAATCGCTTGTATCTGTTCAGAGTTAACTATAATCTTAATTTCATTCTCAAACTTCTTATCTGTAAAATAAGAAAGAGGTTTATCAGGCATTATAATATAACAGTAATCCTCATGCTGCGGAGTAGTACCATGCGAAACCCATAAGCTAAAAATCTCTTTTGTTACTGGTTTATCACTTGCTGTTACTTCAAGTTCTCTCCAAGCACCGGTTTGCTTGGCTTTTCTCAACGTTACACTCTCATTTTGCGGGAAAATATACCCTACATTATCATGGTAAGCCCAATCAATATTTTTGTCGGACAAGTTATTCGTTAACCGGTATGTATGTCCTGATAAGCCATATGTAACTTCACCATTTGCCAAACATTGATTTACTGAAGTACGAACTTCCTGAGTACGAGCCGCCTTAATGCCACTTCCCATGCATACCATAGCATCTCCCATAAAAAAGTAAGCTTTCCGAGCTTCCACACCTTGATAAGCATGTTCATAAGCCATTACACCATTATGAGCATTGCTAACACCTCCACCAAATTGATTCGAACCAAACAAATACCAACGGAGATCGGCAGTCGACTGATTAGCAACCGCCGTTGTTCCCGGTACCCGTGTCCAATCCCAAACAACAAAGGCATCATCATATTCATGACCGGTAGTCATTATGTTAGTTGCTCCTAATGGTAGATAATAGCCTTTCAAATTCTGCCCGTTCAGCATTTCCGTACCATTTGTTCGTACGGATATGACTTTGGCAGACATATAATAATCAGAACCATGATGGGTCATAATGTTTGATTTCCAAAAATGTGTATTTCCTGGTACCGGAAAGGATTCGCCACCAATATGCCGCTTCCATGCCTCATAATTTTCCGCATGAACGGGATCAACTTCTTTCATTAAATCTAATGTATGCGTGGACATATTGCTCAAGCAATTCGGGCGACATATCCCCCGCCCAATCGTTCCAAAATCATATGCCATTCTATATCCGAACATCTGTGTCCCTTTCAGAAAAACATCTGATACCAACTTAATCTTATCCGAAGTGAAGAACTTCATAAAAGATGTTTTATTAGCTAAAGTAATATACTCTGCCAAGTCGGACAGTAGTGACATTCCATATCCACCCGAATAAAGTTGAGGACGGTGCTGATGAATACTATTATCTCTTTTCATTCCTTCATCATCTTTCTCTTCTACATATATGGTAGAAGCAATGGAAGAAAATCCTTTGGCAATTAACTCATAATCATCTTCTATACAGCCTTTATGTATCAAGACTGCAGATACCCATGTTCTATTCTTTCCTTTATGGGCCATATTATCTGTCTTATCAACCAGATAAGAAGAAAGTCTCGTCACATCTTCTCTTTGCAACTCTTTCTTCAGCAAAAGAAGAGGAATCATATATTGGGAAGGAGCACCGATGTCCCGGTACCACCAATTTCCAGAATCTGGATTAGCTATCCGGAAATAATCTAACCCAAGAATTATTTTCTTTCGCAATTCCTGCTCATGAAATAATTTATTTCCGGGTTTACTATAAGCCAATGCCATGTTCTTTAATCTCTTGAGATGACGCTCTGCATCGAAATAGAAAGTCACTGTCTTATAATCAATATCTTTCCAGCTACCATCAGTTTGCATAACAGCCAAATCCTTTTCTGCTTGAGAAACGTCTACCGAATCCGACAAATATTCTTCCAACAATCTATTATATAAAATCTCTATATCTTTCTGTTTCTCTACAGCATAGCCGTATTCTCCCCAAAAGCATAGCACCAGACATATAAGTAGTAACCTTTTCATAATCATTCTTTATCTATAATCATCACCGCTGCGCTCATTGCCGGAACGGAGACTTTAACATATTCATTTTGTGGTTGATATTTCTCTCTCATATTTAGTTGAAAACTTCCATCAGCTTCTACTTCGGCATCGGCAAAACGTATTCCAGATGAAGAAATCGGAGACGGTGCTGTAAGTCTAAGCAACTGAACCGAAGCAGGAGTGTCATTCAGCCGAACTGTGAAGGAAATATCATCTTCACTTTTATTTAAAAGTGTAACTTTCAATGTTTTGCCATTGACACAAGCATATACGCTGCTGTTAGGAACAGAAGGTGAAATCACAGAAGGAACAATATTACCACCTTCACTTCCATATTTAAAAGCAAGCATTGCATAATAGATAGGACGAGGAGTAGGAATTCCTTTCTCATCCACTACAATAGGTGCATACTTACTAACACTACCACCATGAAAATTTACTCCCACCCCATTATTCAAAGCCACACTCCACATATAGTCTAACGCCCATAAAGCAGAAGCAAAAACATTGCTCACTCCTATTTTTCCACCTTGAGAGACTGTATTACATTCTGCCATACGATAAGTAATTCCGTGTTTTTGACATAAAAAATTCAATACTTGCAAATAACCTGATAAATGATTATCCGGTTCCAATATAGTTTTCCAATTTACTGTAGCATTCTTACCTGGTGAATTGTAATAATGTCCGGTCATCAAACTTATTCTGGAAGAGTAACTGTTCAAGAAAGACTCAAACCAACGGATATCCCCAGCAACTGCTGGCCCTGCTATAGTAATGTCAGGTAACCTCTCTTTTATCTTCGTATAATGTAGAAACCATTCTTTTTCATAATCGCTTATTGCATAATTTACAGGACGCAGATGTTTGTAATATAAATCAGGTTCATTACCTATCTGAAGAGCATAAAGAGCATTCTTTAATCGTTTTGCTACATATACAGCTTCATCCGAGTTTTTCTCAGGATTATTCTCTCCCAGATTCAGTCCCCAGATAACCTTCCATCCAGTTAAATCTACAAATTTTGAAAAAGTATCTACATCTGTAGTAGTTAAAGAATCCTTCCTCATATAATCAATGCGTGGCATACCTGTCCATGAAATCTTATCACTGCTATTTCCTCCTAATCGTAAAACGCCATTTCCTAAATTCTTCATCATTTGAATCAATACAAGATTATCAGGATGCAGATAACGGGAGTTATCGGTCAACTGAGACATTTCATAGCTAAATCCCAAAAAGTCAGAAGGTATGATGGTATGTAACCGATAATCGGAAAGTACAGTAACAGTAACAGGTACTTCTTTTTCACCTTTTATATCCAGCCCCAATACAACAGGTGTTCGGATAAAAAGTAGTACAACTATAATGAAGTGCAACTTCTTCATATATCTATAATTTTATTATTTTTCGGTAAAAACATCTACAACACTACTTCCTACGTAATCGCCCACAGGCAAAGTAAAAATAATATTGCTACCTTGTTCTGTTATGGTAACCCCGCTCTTCTCTATCATCTTTTTATTTAGAGTTAACGTTACATTTGCTTGTGTATATGTAGGATCTGACACAGCAATAGTATAAGTGTTACCTTTTTTTTCAATAAAGACAATAGAAGGCTTATCAGATGATATCACTAAACCATCGTCCATCTTTGTACTGGCGCTTTTATAAAAAACAAATCCATACTTATTGCCTTCACGTATAGCCTGAACCGAACCATCATTTTGTGCAATATAAAGATCTATTTGCTCAGCTAAATCCCGAAATGCATTTATAGACTTATCCGGTACAACAATATATTGATAACTGGCATTCTCCGGATTAAGTCCGTGATTTATCCAGACACTAAAAACATTCTTATCTATAAGCCCCGATTCTCCTGTAGCATTGATATCTTTCCAAGAACCTGCTTGAGACATATTTTGTATAGTAACATTATCTGTTCCTCTAAAAATATACCCTGTGTTATTATGATATACCCATTTCAATTGCTTCAATTGCATATTACTGTTTGATGACAGTTGCTTTTCTTGCCCATCATTATAAATAACCTCACCATTCAATAAATTCTGTTCTACAGAAGTCAGAACATTATCATTCTGAACATAGGAAATATCACTGCCTATACAGAACATCATATTATCAAAGAAAAAATATGCTTTATTAGCTTGCAATTCATTGTATTTACCCTTATAAGCAATAATTCCATTTACACCATCACTAACGCCTCCACCAAACTCGTTATTACCAATCTGATAACCTTCTAAAGACGTCTTATCCTGATTACCAATAGCAGTTGTACCAGGAATACGAGTCCAATCCCAGACCGGATATATATTATCATACTCCTTACCTGTTGTCATTATATTCGTAGCTCCTAAAGGAAGATTATACCCCTTTATGTTTTCATTATTCAAGGATTCTGTTCCATAAGTACGCTTTGATATTATTTTTGCGGACATATAGAAATTCTCACCATGTTGTGTCATCATATCTGATTTCCAGAAATGTTTGTTCACATTTGCTTTAGGAAAAGCGGTTCCACTATTTATATGATTTATCCATGCTCTATAAATCCCGGCATTGGCAGGATCGCCAACGACCGCCCTTTCCAAGACATCCACAGGAACTGTAGTATACTCAGACGTAGGACGTGATATATTTCGCCCTCTAGTTCCAAAATCGATAGAGTTTCGGAAACTAAGTAAAAGATGTCCCTCTAAAAGTAGTTTCTGAAATATTTC
>ERZ772854.1500-NODE-1500-length-22032-cov-7.227192_pt1 | contig 22032 bp, 20 predicted proteins | sample MGYA00580844_ERZ772854 | MGnify/ENA primary metagenome ERZ772854 (study PRJEB29015, sample SAMEA2737727) | human gut metagenome | biome: human gut; feature: human-associated habitat; material: faeces | place: China | collected 2012 ...
CCCTCCGGGGCACCTCCCCTGCTAGGGGAGGCAAGCACGTTTTAAAAAAATCCTACTATCGAATTACCTCTTGCCAAAACTCACAAAAAGAGGTACACTAAACTATATTACTTTAGGAGTGTCCACCATGGAAATCACCGGAAATTCCAAGACTCTCAAATTTGACGCAAACGGCCTGATCCCGGCCATCGTACAGGACCATTATACCAAAGAGGTGCTGACCCTCGCCTACATGAATGCCGAGACGCTGGCCCTGACGATTGCCGAGGGCCGCACCGTATTCTGGTCCCGCAGCCGCCGGGAGATCTGGCGCAAGGGCGAGACCTCCGGCAACGTGCAGCGGGTCGTCTCCATCACCGCCGACTGCGACAAGGACGCGCTCGTCATCGACGTCGTCAAATCCGGCCCCGCCTGCCACACCGGCGCGGAGAGCTGCTTCTTCAACCCGGTCTATGTCTCCGATGAGCTGAAGCAGTTCACCTGGCAGGGCCTGTACGCACTCATTGAGGGCCGCAAGACCGACCCGAAGGAGGGCAGCTACACCACCTATCTGTTCGACAAGGGCCTGGAAAAGATCCTCAAAAAGGTCGGTGAGGAATCCACCGAGGTCATCATTGCAGGCTCCAAGCGCGACAGGGAGGAGACCATCTACGAGATCAGCGACCTGGCTTACCACGTCATGGTGCTGATGATCGAGCTGGGCATTTCCGTAGAGGACATCACGAAGGAACTCGAAAAACGACACGTAATTGACCATAAGGTCAAGCAGGAAAGGATGCAGTAACTATGGCAGGCGAATACCTGAAAAGCTCTGTACACGTTCATTCCAAATTGTGCGACGGTAAGAACACGCTGGACGAGATTGCGGTCACGGCATGGCGGAACGGTCTGCAAACGCTGGGCTTCAGCGGGCACAGCCACACCCCCTGTGATCTGGAATATTGCATGACCCAGAGCCGTACCGCCCTGTACAAGGCGCAGGTCGCCAAGCTGAAGGAGCGCTACGCCGGCAAGCTGGACATTTTGTGCGGCTTGGAATGGGATCTGTTCAGCGACGATGACCCGACCCAGTACGACTACTGGATCGGCAGCACGCACTATGTCAAGGGGCCCAAGACCGGCAAGTATTATGAGATCGACTGGCGCGAGGAGGATCTGCGCGCCTGCATCGACGACGATTTTGACGGCGACGGTCTGGCCGTGGCCGAGGCATACTTTGCCAACGTAGCCAAGGTCGCCGAGAAAAAACCGACGATTTTGGGTCATTTTGACCTCATCAAGAAGATCAACGGTGACGGCAAGTTCTTTGATGAGAATGACCCCCGCTACACCGCCGCCGCCAACGCCGCGCTGATGACCGCCGCCCGCAACCGTTGCGTGCTGGAGGTCAACACCTCTGCGGTGTACCGCGGTTTCCGCAAGGATTTCTTCCCGTCCGATGCGATTCTGAAGGAGTGGCTGGTGCTCAGCGGCAATGTCGTCATCACCGCCGACGCCCACGATACCAAGGCGCTGACCTTTGGTTTTGAGGCTGTCGCCGCCAAGCTGAAGGAGCTGGGCTACACGAAGGTCCAGGTGCTGGGCAAGGGCGGCTTTACCCCCTGTGCGCTGTAAAATAATCCCCGAAAATTTTCCCGCCGCGGTGTAACACTGCGGCGGTTTTTGCGTTTCTTATGGCTGAAGAGCTCAAAACAAAGACCACTCGAACAAAACACAGGAGAAAATTCACCGTGAGATCCACAGCGAAATAATTTTCAAAAAAGTTTGCGCGGAGGGGTTGACAACCCCTCCATATTTTTGTATAATAATACCTGCATTCTGGCGGCAGCCACTGTGGAGAGGTGTCCGAGTGGTTTATGGAACTGGTCTTGAAAACCAGCGATTCGCGCGAGCGGACCATGGGTTCGAATCCCATCCTCTCCGCCATTTTGTGATAACAAGTGAATATATAGAATCACTTTGACTTGTGGAGTAATACTCAAGAGGTCGAAGAGGCGCCCCTGCTAAGGGCGTAGGGTGGGAAACCGCCGCGAGAGTTCAAATCTCTCTTACTCCGCCAAATACCGCATATTTAACGCTATTTCGTTGAATATGCGGTATTCTTTTTATATTTTCCACCCTTTTCTGCCCGTGCCTTGCAATCCCGCGCCAAATCCGCTATACTCATTCTATACCATTTTATAAGTGAGGTGTCCGTTATGCGGTTATTTGATGTGCTCGGCCCGGTCATGACGGGGCCGTCCAGCAGCCACACGGCGGGTGCGGTGCGCATCGGCAGCACGGCGCGGCGGCTCCTGGGGGAGCAGCCTGCCGAGGCCGAGATCCTGCTTTACGGCAGCTTTGCCGCCACGGGGCGCGGCCACGGCACGGACCGGGCGCTTGTCGCCGGGCTGCTGGGTATGCAGCCGGACGATGACCGCATCCCGCACAGCTTTTCCATTGCCAAGGAGGCCGGGCTGCACTTTAAGATCGGCACCACAAACCTGCGCGGCGCGCACCCCAACACGGCGGTGCTGCGGCTGACCGGTGCATCGGGCCGTAAGCTCGAGGTCGTCGGCGCGTCCATCGGCGGCGGGCGGATCAACATCTGCCAGATCGACGGCATCACGACGAATTTTGGCGGAGACCACAACACGCTGATCGTCCACAACCAGGACACGCCCGGCCATGTGGCAGCCGTCACCACCTGTTTGAGCCAGCACGGCGTCAACATCGCCACGATGCAGCTCTACCGCTCGACGGCGGGCGGCTACGCCGTCATGGTGCTGGAGTGCGACGAGCCTATCCCGGACGAGATCGCCGGGCAGCTGGGCAGCCAGCCGGGCATCGTCAAGGTCACGATTCTGAATCTGTAAGGGGGCGGGAAAGATGGCATTTTCATCCGTGCATGAGATGATCGACCTCTGCAAGGAGAGCGGCAAGCCGCTGTATGAGGTCATCCTTGAGAGCGATCTGGCCGAAAGCGGCCTGACCCGCGCCGAAAGCGAAGCCGAGATGCACCGTCTGTGGGCAGTCATGCAGGCCACCAGCGACGGCTACTGCGGCGCAGACCGCTCGATGAGCGGCTTTGCGGGCGGCGACGCGGCCAAGGTCAACGCGGCAGCGGCGCGCGGCGTGCTCTACGCCGACGGCTACTTTGCCGACGTCATGGCCGAGGCACTGAAAACCGCCGAGTGCAACGCCTGCATGAAGCGCATCGTGGCCGCGCCCACGGCGGGAAGCTGCGGCGTGCTGCCTGCGGTCCTGCTGCCGCTGCAGCGACGCGGGCTGGCCGACGAGGCCGCCGTGCACCGCGCCCTGTATATCGCTGCCGGGTTCGGGCAGGTCGTTGCCGCGCGTGCCACGCTGGCCGGGGCCGAGGGCGGCTGTCAGGCCGAGGTCGGCGCGGCCAGCGGCATGGCCGCCGCGGCGCTGGTGGACATCAAGGGCGGCACGGCGGAGCAGTGCGCCGAGGCGTTCGCCATGGCGCTGACCAACCTTGAGGGCCTTGTCTGCGACCCCGTGGCAGGTCTTGTGGAGATCCCCTGCATCAAGCGCAACGTCATCGGTGCCATGAACGCGGTCTCTGCCGCCGACATGGCGCTGGCCGGGGTCGTGGGGCACATCCCCGCGGACGAGGTCATTGACGCGATGGCCGAGGTCGGCAACGCGATGAGCAAGGACCTGCGCGAGACCGGCATCGGCGGTCTGGCCGGCACCCCCACGGGCCGCGCCATCTGCGAGATCGTGACGATGGACAACGGGGAAGAGGAAGATTGATATTTTACGGCGGTAAACCGGTGGGCACACAGCACCGCAACCACTGCCCCAACTGCCTGACCAGCCTGCATCTGGACAATGAACCCGGGGACCGCGCCGCGGACTGCGGCGGGCAGATGGAACTCGTGGCCGTCTGGGTGCGCAAGGGCGGCGAGTGGGCCATCATCCACCGCTGCCGCCTCTGCGGCAAACTGACATCCAACCGCATCGCCGCGGGGAGGGGCGTATGCGGTAATGCGGGGTGTCGGGGACGCCGACCCCTGCACTGACCCCGACATAACTTTCCTTTACAAATTTCGCCAATGTGCTATACTGAATAAAAAACATCAGGAGGAAATTCTTATGAACGTGAACGATCCGCGCTGGGCGTCCATTGACGCCTTTGTGGAGGAAAACCGCGACAACATCCTGCGCGACATCACCCGTCTGGTGGCCGTGCCCAGCGTGGAGGGCGCACCCGAGCCGGGCGCACCGTTCGGCCCCGGCCCCAAGGCCGCGCTGGCCAAGGCGCTGGAGATCGCCGACGAGCTGGGCCTGGACACCTTCAACGCCGACAGCTACATCGGCTGGGCCGAGACGGGCAGGATCGCCGACGGCCAGAAGTTCCTGGCGACCATCACCCACACCGACGTTGTGCCAGAGGGCAACGGCTGGGACGCCGACCCCTACACGGTCCGCGTGCGGGACGGCTGGCTGCTGGGCCGCGGCGTGGCCGACGACAAAGGCCCAAGCATCCTCTGCCTGTACGCGCTGAAGTACCTGAAGGACAGCGGCGCGGCGCTGAAATACCCCGTGCGTGCCCTGCTGGGTGCCAACGAGGAGACGAACATGCACGACGTAGACTACTACGCCGAGCATTACCCGATACCCGCCTTCTGCTTTACGCCGGACGCCGAGTTCCCGGTCTGCAACGGCGAGAAGGGCGGCTTCAACGGCGAGCTCGTCAGCCCGAAGTTTGAGAACGGCATCATCACGGCGTTCGAGGGCGGCGTCGCCCACAACGCCGTGCCGGACCGTGCCTCCTGCACGGTGCAGGTCGGCGCGGGCGCACTCGTCCAGACCGAGGGCGTGACCTTCGAGGCAGGGGAGGGCGGTGCCACCGTCATCCGCGGCTGGGGCAAGAGCGGCCACGCCGCCATGCCCGAGGGCACGGTCAACGCCATCAGCCTGATCGTCAACTGCCTGCTCAAGAGCGGCGTCTGCACCCCGCAGGAGGAGGCCTACCTGAACGTGCTGCACACGCTGCACGCCGACACCGACGGCAGCGCACTGGGCATTGCGGCGGACGACGGCCTGTTTGACCCGCTGACCATCATCGGCGGCACGATCGAGATGGCTGACGGCGTCATCCGCCAGAGCTTTGACTGCCGCTACCCGACGAACACCGACCCCGAAAAGATGACTGCCGCCATCCGGAAGGTCTGCGGCGGCGCGGCCACGCTGGAGAACGTCAGCAGCCGCGTGCCGTTCTACATCGACGCGGACAGCCCGGCCATCCAGACGCTCATCAACACCTACAACGACGTCACCGGCGAGGGCAAGAAGCCCTTTACGATGGGCGGCGGCACCTATGCACGCCACTTCCCCTATGCCGTCAGCTTCGGCCCCGAGCACACCGACATTGAGATCCCGTCCTTTGCGGGCCCGATGCACGGCGCAAACGAGGGCACCCCGTTTGAGAAGCTGGTCGAGGCGCTGAAGATTTATATTCTGGCGCTGCTGCGGCTGCAGGAGATCGAGCTGTAAATAAAAAAAACGGACAACTGCTGTTTTAGGTAGTTGTCCGTTTTTTGTTTTCTACCCTGGGAAGGCAGTATTGTAGGGAGGGGTCTTGACCCCTCCGCGGCGGCCAGAGGGCTGGCCGCCCTACAAGCCCACAGAAGCCCCGTTGCACGCTATGACAGTTACCCGCAGCCGGGAGGGATAAATCCGCCCATACGATTGTCCCCTTTAGGGGGCGGCGTCCCCGACGCCCCGCAGGTCAGCAGCAGTCAACGGGAAGGACGTAGGGCGGCCTGCCCACAGGCCGCCGCCGCAGCTTGCGTGGCCTCACAGTTCCATTGTGTGGCCGCGCGGTAGGGGCCGCACATGTGCGGCCTGCGGCCTTCCCGCAAAGGGTCGTTTGCCTTACACGCGCGGGCCGGGCATGCCCGGCCCCTACCATATCGTCCCCGGAGGGATATTCCATCCGGGGCTTTTTTCTTTGTAGGATTGTTAATTTTTATACAGCTTTTTTATTCTGCGGCGATTGCCCAAATTGTTGCAAATCTTGCGTGTTCGATGCAAAACCGACCTTTTGTCATACTTGGTTGCTTGACATGCTTTTGAAAAATGGTACAATAAATCCGTATAGTTATCCACCACGGGCGGGGGAGCAGAAATCCCGTCCGCGGCGAGAAAAATCAGAGAAACGGGGGAAATCAGATTGTTCAAGTCCCTAAAGCGCTCTGCCAAGGGTGCCGCTGTGCCGCATGTGAAGGCGACAGCCGGGCAGCCGACCAACAAGATGCCGGTGCCCGAGCACGTCGTCATTCCCATGTCGATGCACATCGGCGCGCCCGCGGAGCCTGTCGTCAAAAAGGGCGACACCGTCATGGTCGGTACCGTGATCGGCAAGGCCGGCGGCTTTGTATCCGCCAATATCTACTCCAGTGTGTCCGGCACTGTGCAGGACATTGCACCGCTGCGCATGGTCAACGGCGCGATGACGACGGCTGTCGCCATCAAGACCGACGGTGCGCAGACCGTTGATCCGGCCTGTGTGCCGCCCGTCGTCACCGACAAAGCCAGCCTGCTGGCTGCCGTGCAGGCCTGCGGCCTGGTGGGTGTCGGCGGCGCCGGCTTCCCGACGCATGTCAAGCTGGCGGCCAACACCATCGACACGCTGCTCATCAACGCTGCCGAGTGCGAGCCCTACCTGACCACCGACTGCCGCGAGATGCTGGAGTGCAGCGACACGATCATCTCCGGCATCACCGCTGTCATGAAGTACTGCGAGATCCCGCACTGCATCATCGGCATTGAACGCAACAAGCCCGAGTGCATCGACCTGCTCACCTCGCTGACCCGCGAGATGAAGGGCGTCGAGGTCAAGGGCCTGCCGATGCGCTACCCGCAGGGCGCCGAGAAAACGCTCGTCGAGACCTGCACCGGGCGCGAGGTGCCGCAGGTCGGCCCCTCCGGCAAGCCGGGCCTGCCCGCCGACGTGGGCTGCGTCATCATGAACGTGACGAGCGTCTCCACGCTGGGCAAGTTCCTCAAGACCGGCATCCCGCTGGTGACGAAGCGCGTCACCGTCGAGGGCGACGCCATCGCCAGGCCCCAGAACATCGAGGTGCCCATCGGCACGCTGTACCGCGACGTCATCGACGCCTGCGGCGGTGTCAAGGAGGGTGTCGAGCTGGGCAAGATCATCTTCGGCGGCCCGATGATGGGCGGCGCTGCACCCAGCGCCGACTTCCCGGTGCTCAAGCAGAACAACGGCCTGCTGCTGTTCAGCAAGAAGGCCGCCGCGCTGCCCGAGCCGTCCGCCTGCATCCGCTGCGGGCGCTGCATCGAGGCCTGCCCGATGGGTCTGGAGCCCGTCGTCATTGCGCAGGACTTTGCCAACAAGGACTTTGCTGCGCTGAAAGCACGCTGCGTGGATCTCTGCGTAGCCTGCGGCAGCTGCACCTATGCCTGCCCGGCCAAGCGCCCCGTCAGCCAGACGATGGGCCTTGCCAAGGGCTGGTACATGGCCGAGCTGCGGAAAGGAGGCAAATAACCCATGGAAGATCGTCTGATCGTTACCGCCTCGCCGCATATCCGCGATGCATCCACCACCCGCGGGCTGATGGGCAATGTTGTCATTGCGCTGCTGCCCGCCGTGCTGGCCGCGGGTCTGATCTTCGGCGTGCAGGCGCTGGTGCTGGTCGCTGTGACCACCCTGGCCTGTGTGGCGTTTGAGTACATTTATGAAAAGCTGCTGAAAAAGTCCAACACCGTGGGCGACCTGTCCGCCGTTGTCACCGGCATCATTCTGGCGCTGAACATGCCCGTGGGCATGCCGCTCTGGATCGCCGTTGTCGGCGCGTTCGTCGCCATCGTCATCACGAAGCAGCTGTTCGGCGGCCTTGGCTACAACTTCGCCAACCCCGCGCTGGTGGGCCGTATCGTGCTGTTCCTCGGCTTCACCTCCCGCATGACTGCCTACGTCTACCCCGACATGGCCGTTGACGCGCTGGCCTCCGCCACGCCGCTGGCCGTGGCCGACAAGACCACGCTGCCCCTGCTGGACGTCTTTTTGGGCTTCCGCGGCGGCATGATGGGCGAGGTCTGCGTGCTGGCCATCCTGCTGGGCTTCGCCTATCTGGTCGCCACCCGGACCATCCAGGCCACCATCCCCGTGACCATCGTTGCCACGGTCTTTGTGCTGACTGCGCTCAACACCGGCAGTGCCTACACCGCCCTGATCGAGTGCATGTCCGGCGGTTTGCTGTTCGGTGCTGCCTTTATGGCGACGGACTACGTGACCAGCCCGTTCACCACCAAGGGCAAGCTGTTCTACGGCGTGTTTATCGGCCTCATCACCTTCCTCATCCGCCACTTCGGCTCGATGAATGAGGGCATGAGCTACGCCATCCTGCTGGGCAACCTGATGACCCCGTGGTTCAACGCCTGGGGCCACCAGACGCCGCTGGGCTACAAAAAGCCCAAAAAAGCCAAGAAAGGCGGTGCGGAATAATGGCTGAAAAGCAAACCACCGAGAAGCAGAGCACTTTCAAGGAGCTTGTGCTGCCCGTCATCGTGCTGGTCGTCATCTGCCTGGTCTGCAGCGCGCTGCTGGCTGTGCTGAACGACATCACCGCCCCCATCATTGCGGAAAACACCCAAGCCGAGACCCTGGCCGCCTATGTCTCCGTCCTGCCCGAGGGCACGACCACCGACAGCATGACTGCCATCGACGGTCTGACCACCGCCAGTGTCGAGGGTGCTGTCAAGACCGCGAACGGCGATGTCGCCGTCAAGGCTGCGGCCTCTGGTTACTCCGGCAAGGACGTCACGGTCTACGTTGCCTTTGACGCCGAGGGTGCCATTTCCGGTATCTCCATCGACGGCTCCACCCAGACCACCGGCATCGGCTCCAAGGTCTCCGGCGATTCCTTCGCCTCCGGCTTTATCGGCTGGAACGGGGGAGAGGTCACCTCCGGCAGCCCTGTGGACAGCATTGCCGGTGCAACGTATTCCAGCAACGGCGCGTTCAACGCCATCAACGCAGCCATCGACTGCTACAACAATGAGATCAAGGGGGTGCAGTAACGATGAACGAAAAACCGAGCAAGTGGAAGGTTTTTACCGCGGGCATCATCCGTGAGAACCCCGTTCTGCGCCTGGTGCTGGGCTGCTGCTCCGCACTGGCTGTCACCACCACCGTTTCCGGCGCTGTGGGCATGGGCCTGGCCATGACGTTCGTTCTGGTCTGCTCCAACATCGTTATCTCGGCACTGCGCAAGGTCATCCCGGCCAAGGTGCATCTGCCGTGCTACATCGTTATCATCGCAACGTTTGTTACCGTCGTGCAGATGGTGCTGCAGGCGTTCGTGCCCGACCTGTACAAGGCGCTGGGCGTGTATCTGGCGCTGATCGTCGTCAACTGCATCATCCTCGGCCGTGCCGAGATGTTCGCCTGCAAGAACACCGTCGTGGACTCTGCGCTGGACGGTCTGGGCATGGGCATCGGCTACATCCTGACCATGCTGCTCATGTCCTCCATCCGTGAGATCATCGGCAGCGGCACCTGGCTGGGCATCACGATCATCCCCGAGAGCGTGGACCGCATGACCGTCATGAACTCCGCGCCGGGCGGCTTCTTCGTCTTTGGCTGCCTGATGGCCGGCTGTGTCTGGCTGGAGCGCAAGCTGAACAAGCCCATTGAGCGCAAGAGCTGCGGCGACGTCATGCTCGAGAAGATCGACGCCGCCAAGGAAGAACAGAAGGAGGGTGCCGCACAATGAGTTCTCAGATCGCAACGTTTGCCACCATCTTCTTCAGCATGATCCTGGTCAACAACTACGTACTGGTGCAGTTTCTGGGTATCTGCCCGTTCCTCGGCGTTTCCAAAAAGCTGGATTCCTCCGTGGGCATGGGCGCTGCTGTTATCGTCGTCATGGTCATTGCCACGGCTGTGACCTTCCCGCTGCAGATCTTCCTGCTGGATGCCTATAATCTGGGTTACCTGCAGACGATCATCTTCATCCTCGTCATCGCTGTTCTGGTCCAGCTGATCGAGATCACGCTGAAAAAGTACGTCCCGGCGCTGTATCAGTCCCTGGGCGTCTACCTGCCGCTGATCACGACCAACTGCTGCGTGCTGGGCGTCACCATTCTGGCCGTGCAGGACTACTCCGCCGTTGTGGCCGAGTTCGGCTTCGGCCTGGCCTACGCTGAGGCGCTTGTCTGCGCCGCCGGTGCGGGCGTCGGCTTCCTGGTCGCCATGCTGCTGTTCTGCGGCGTGCGTTCCCGCGTCGAGGCCGCCAACCCGCCGGAGAGCTTCAAGGGCCTGCCCATCACGCTGGTTTCTGCCGCTATCACCTCCATGAGCTTCATGGGCTTTGGCGGTCTGGTCGAAAACATCATCAACGCGATATTCTAAGAAAGGGGAATGGAGAGAATGAACCCGATCGTATTTGCTATCGTTGTCGTGGTGGTGCTGGGCCTGGCCGGCGGCGTGATCCTTGTGCTGGCCTCCAAGTTCATGGCTGTGTATGAGGACCCGCGCATCGCGCAGATCACGGAATGTCTGGCCGGCGCCAACTGCGGCGGCTGCGGCTACGCCGGCTGTGCCGACTACGCCAAGGCCATCGTGGAGAACGGTGCCCCCACCTTCAAGTGTGCCCCGGGCGGCGACAAGACTGCCGACGCCATCAACACCATCATGGGCAATGCCACCGACGACCGCCCCAGCCTGCGCGCCACCGTCATCTGTGCGGGCGGCGAGAACTGCGGCAAGCGGTTTGACTACCAGGGCATCCAGACCTGTGCTGCTGCGGCCTCCATTGCGGGCGGCCCCAGCGCCTGCGCCTATGGCTGCCTGGGTCTGGGCGACTGCACCCGCGCGTGCAAGTTTGACGCCATCCACGTCATCAACGGCGTGGCCGTCGTGGACCGCAAAAAGTGCACCGGCTGCACGGCCTGCACCGTGACCTGCCCGCGCCACGTCATCCAGATGAAGCCCATCGCCCCGCAGCCCGCGGTCAAGTGCTCCAACAAGGACAAGGGCGCGCTGGTCAACAAGACCTGTAAGGTCGGCTGCATTGCCTGCGGTCTCTGCGTGCGCAACTGCCCGAACCAGGCGATCTTCCTGAAGGACAACGTCGCTGTCATCGACTATACCAAGTGCAACGGCTGCGGCACCTGCGTCAGCAAGTGCCCCAAGAGGGCCATCCAGTGGGTCGAGGGCGCGCCCCGTCCCATCGACGCCCCCGTGCCCGCGCACGAGGTTCTGAAAACGCGCGTATAATTTTTAGGTAAACATCCCTGTGCTCCCCGCCAAGAATCGGCGGGGAGCTTTTTTGCTTCGCACGGGAGGTATTCATCCCTCCCGTGCGCCTTGCCCACCCCGCCAAATTCCCTCCTGCCCCTACCTATCAACTGTATTTAAAAATTTTATCAAACTATTTTTAAAAAAACCGAGACAAATTCCTAAAACTATGCTATACTGTGTCCAGAATAACAACTCTGGTATTTTTCGGGAGGTTTACACGTATGGAAATCACCAAAGATATTTTGTATGTCGGCGTCAACGACCACCTTGTTGACCTGTTTGAGGGCCAGTACGACGTGCCCAACGGCATGGCGTACAACTCGTACCTGATCTGCGACGACAAGGTCGCCGTCATGGACAGCGTCGATGCCCATTTTACCGACGAGTGGATCACCAAGATCGCCGCTGCACTGGGCGAGCGCACGCCCGACTACTTGGTCGTGCAGCACATGGAGCCTGACCATTCCGGCTCCGTCGCCGCGTTCGCGCAGGCGTACCCCGGCACGACCATCGTCGCGTCCGCCCAGGCGTTCAACATGATGAAGGCCTATTTCGGCACCGACTACGCGGACCGCCGCGTCGTCGTCAAGGAGGGGGACACCCTGCCGCTGGGCACCCACACGCTGCACTTTGTCACCGCGCCGATGGTTCACTGGCCCGAGGTCATCATGACCTATGACGATGCAGACAAGGTCCTGTTCAGCGCCGATGCGTTCGGCAAGTTCGGCGCACTCGACGTGGAGGAGCCGTGGCTGTCCGAGGCCCGCCGCTACTTCATCGGCATCGTCGGCAAATACGGCGTGCAGGTGCAGGCCGTGCTGAAAAAGGCCGCCGCGCTGGACATCGAGACCGTCTGCAGCCTGCACGGTCCCGTCCTGCACAAGGAGCAGCTGGGCGATGTGCTGGCCGCCTACGACACCTGGAGTGCCTACCGCCCCGAGACCGAGGGTGTGCTCGTCGCCTACAGCAGCATCTACGGCCACACTGCCGAGGCTGCCAACCGCCTGGCCGAGACCCTGCGCGAGAAGGGCGTGGAGACGGTTGCCATGGACCTGGCCCGCTGCGATATGGCCGAGGCCGTCGCGCAGGCATTCCGCTTCAGCAAGCTGGTTCTGGCCACGCCTACTTACAACGCCGATGTATTCCCCTTCATGAAGGAGTTCATCCATCACCTGACCGAGCGCAACTACCAGAACCGCACGGTGGCCTTTATCGAGAACGGCTCCTGGGCGCCGATGGCCGCCAAGGTCATGACCAAAATGCTTGAGGGCAGCAAGAACCTGACCTACGCTACCACCACCGTCACGGTCCGCGGCGCGCTGAATGCCGCCAGCGAGGCCCAGCTCGCCGCTCTGGCCGATGAGCTGAGCAGGTAATCTCTTTTCCTCTCAACTGCAAGCCCTGCCTCACAGCGCGTCTCTCGCGCCGTGAGGCGGGGTCTTTTTGCGGGCAGGGGGAGAGGAGGACAACAACAAAACAATTGAAAATTTGCGCTTGACAAATCGGGGCAAATCCTGTATACTATCATTTGTCAATCGCATACGGATGATTAGCTCAGCTGGTTAGAGCGCTGCGTTCACATCGCAGAGGTCGAGGGTTCGAGTCCCCCATCCTCCACCAGACAGTTCGTACTCGAACCCAATTCTTTACGGAAAAGGGTTCGGGTACGTTTTTTATTTGCAGGGTGCCGCACACCAGACAGGGGAGAGGTAAATACGCCATGAATTTGAAAAAAGTTCATCACATTGCCATTATTGGGAGCAACTATGAGAAATCAAGGCGCTTTTATGTGGATCTGTTAGGCTTTTCTGTCATTCGAGAAAATTACAGACCGGAACGCGATGATTACAAAATCGATCTTCAACTCGATGGGATGGAATTAGAACTTTTTATCATTAAAAATTGCCCGAAACGCCCCAGTTATCCAGAGGCTTACGGCCTCCGGCATCTTGCCTTTGCTGTAGACTCTGTCGATGATACCGTAAGAGAATTGAATAAAAAGGGCATCATAACCGAGCCGATCCGAGTCGATGCTTACACAGGCAAAAAAATGACATTCTTTTCCGACCCTGACAATCTTCCTTTGGAAATTCACGAATAAAGTCAGACCGTCAAAAAAATTGCATTCTTGCCGTACTGCGTGTGTAGGGGCGGCCATTGGTCGCCAGCGGGGCATGACCTGCCCGAAGGAGGAGTAAAATGGTACAGGTCGATTTGATCACTGGGTTTCTCGGCTCCGGCAAGACGACGTTCCTGCGCCGCTACGTGCAGTATCTCGTCGCGCAGGGGCACAGCGTCTGCATTCTGGAAAACGACTTCGGCGCGGTGAACGTCGATGCCATGCTGCTGCAGGACCTGCTCGGGGAGCACTGCGACATAGAGACGATCAGCGGCGGCTGTGACTGCGACACCCACCAGCGCCGGATGCGCACCAAGCTGATCTCAATGGCAATGCGCGGCTTTGACCGGGTCGTCATTGAGCCGAGCGGCATCTTTGACGTGGACGAGTTCTACGACATTCTGCGGGACGAGCCGCTGGACCGCTGGTATACGCTGGGCAGCGTCATTGCCATTGTGGACGCCAAGCTGGAAAACGAGCTTTCCCCGCAGGCCGACTACCTGCTGGCCTCCGAGGCCGCCAGTGCCGGGCTTGTCGTCATGAGCCGCACGCAGCTGGCCGCGCCCGGCGAGGCGGAAGCGGTCATCGACCACCTGAACCGCGCACTGGCCGGCTGCCATTGTGCCCGCCGCTTTGGCGCGGACGATGTACTGTGCCGGGACTGGAACGCGCTGACAACCGCTGATTTTGCCCGCGTGGATCGCTGCGGCTGGCGGCAGACAAGCTACGTCAAGCTGCATTTTGACGAGCACAAGGCGTTTACCTCGCTGTATTTCCTCGAGGCTGGGCGCAGTGTCTCGCAGGTCCGGCAGGCCGCGCAGACGCTCCTGCACGACGCGAAATACGGCCATGTGCTGCGCGTCAAGGGGTTTATCCCCGACGGCTGCGGCTGGGTCGAACTGAACGCCGCCCGCGACGCCATAACCGTACAGCCCATTCCCAGCGGCCAGGAGGTGCTGATCGTGATTGGGGAAGGGTTGGATAAGGCCGCGATTGAGGCGGCTGTGAGGGGCTGCTAGGCGCGTCTGCGGGCGGATCGAGCGATGCGGAAATTTGCCCAGGTGACACTCGTCACTGCCGCAAACGGCCACGGGGCATCGGGGACGCCGCCCCCTACAGCGTCTGGCGCAAACGATAAGGGCACACGCTGTATCCGCCCGCACCGCGCTGGTTGTTAAACGGTTGTGAATATTTATACACGCGAATAAATATACAGACAGCAAAGCCCCGGGATTTTCTGCTTTGGAAAATCCCGGGGCTGTTGTTATTCAGGGCACATTTTCAAAAATTCCGCTTTTTCTTCTTATTCTTCGTCAAAAGCCTTCGTCCAGTTGTATTCCCGGTGCAGCATGTGGCCGGTGTCGCTCTGGGCCTTGCGGGCGGTGTATTCGCCGATGATGGCGGACGGCATCAGCAGGGCCTTTTCGACCTCAGACTGAAAGACGAGCTTCGGATTTTTGATCCTGGGGTTCTTCATCAGGTCCTTCCAGTAGGTGTCGTAGTCCATCATGACCGACATCGCCTCAAACAGCGGGGTCAGGCTCTCATACCGGGCAATGACCTTGTTCAAAGCGTCCAAAAACTGCATGTTGGCCTTGCCCTCCATCATGCCGTCGTCCTTGCCTTTGACGTTGCGACGGCAAAAATAGGCCGTCATCTGCAAAATATCCTCGAATGCCTCCATCTGGCCGGTGGTCAGCCGGGCCGAGAGCGTGTCGCGGTCAATGTAGCGCAGCAGCGCCGCCGTGACCTCTTTCTTCGTCGCGGCATCCTCCGGCACCAGCTGGTTGACCGGCTCGGCGTCGGTCTCCACAAAGTCGGCGGTCTCGACGATGTCCGGCGTCTCGGGTGCACCGTAGTCGTCCTCCACCTCCTCCGGCATACCGCCTGTGACGTAGATACGATAATTTTCCAGGTCCTCCAAAATTGCGCGGGACAGGTAGGGCAGGGGAGCGCTCTTGGTGCGTGCCACCGGGATGACCTTGGCGGCGTAGCGGGTGGCGACTCCCTCGAACCAGCGGCGCAGACCGCCGCAGTTGTCAATGACGTTGTTCATCGTCTGGAAGAACGTCGCGTTGCCGCCGTCGATCATCTTATCATTGCCGCGCGGTGTGCCGGCCATTTTTACCATAGCATCGATGATCGTGCGCACGGCGTCCATCTCGTCCGCCGTCAGCTCGCGAATCAGCTTGTCGGGCTCTGCCTTGATCTCCAGCTCCTGGCGCAGCAATTCCGGCGTAGCACCGTAGGAATAGGGGATCGTCGTCTCGGGCACCGAGACATACTCGAGCGTCAGCACGTTCGGGTCGTCATCCAGCGTGCCGGTCTCGGCCAGGGTAAGCTTGCCCTTCTTGCTGCGGACCCGGTTGGACATGGATTTTGTGATCTCGTTCAGCTTGTCATCGGCGACCTGCTTGTCCACCGGCTCAATGGTGACCGCAATCGCAATGACGCGCTGACGATCTTTTTCGTAGACCTCATAGTCAAAATAGATGTCGGTGTGGCCGTTGATCTCGCTCTTGGCCTTGTCCAGCACGGTGCGGCGCACGTGGGCCCAGTTGGCCGCATTGCAGTCCACCTGCTTTTTCAGCGTCTCAATGTTCCAGACCAGCGGTTCGCCCTTCTCTTTTTTGGTGATGTACAGGTTCTGGTAGCTCTTGCACAGCTCATAAATTTTCAGACTATACTGGCTCTTCATCGGGAGCGTATAGGTGATATTCATCGTTGTGTAGAACTCTTTTAGCTGGATCAGGTGCGGCTTGAGCGACTGGTCGAGCGTCAGCACGATCTTGCCGGTGCCCTCGTCGATGGTCGCGCTGGAAAGCCAGCGGAACATTGTGATTTTCTGGGTGCCCGCCAGGCGGATCCACTGGACCTTGGCGTTGGCGATGTCCTCGATGTTTTTCTTGACCTGCTTGTACATCGAGCCGTTGTGCGGGTCAACGCCGCAGAGCTTCAAAAACTCGTAGATCGACATCTCGTACCGGGGCAGCTCGGTGTCCGACGGCTTGATCATCGCGAAAATGTGCAGCATCAGCTTTTGTTGGCTCAGCGAAAGGCTGTACATTGCGTTCTGGATCAGGTCGTTGGATTTGCGGACAATCGTCTGATTGCCGCGCCCGCTATAGGTAGCAACAAGGGTCGAAGGCGACGCCTTGGCAGACTTCGACCCCTGCTTTTTGTTATGGTTGGCTTTTGGGGTCGTTTTCAACGTACTTTGGGGTGTCATTTGCAAAACCTCATCTTTACAACACGTTAAACGTATCATAGCAGATTGTGCGCGCTGTGTCAATTATTGTAACATTCAGCACATTTCCTCCGCGCCGCACAAAATCCCGTGTTCTTTTGTTTTGGGATTTTTAGCCCTATTTATATATATTTAGAAAAGTAGTATAGCTATGTCGAATATTCCAATACAAATGTGCGCTGTGTTACAACGGTGCTGTGCGCAGCATTCCAACACAAATGTGTAAAACGCAACAATGTGCGGAGCGTAACAACGGTAAAAAAAATTTTTTTGCAGGAAAATGGCGACAAAGAAAATTTTGTGGAATTTTTAAAAAGTGTCGAGTATAACAACCCCGGGCGCAGAAAAAGGAAAAGTGAGAAATGTGCGCAGCATTCCAACAGAGCGGATGGAAAAATCCTGCCGCGGGGAAATGTGCGCTGAATAACAACCCGTGCTGAAAAATCCGTGTATTGTGCCGTCGATAACAACCCCGGCCCCTGCAGGACAAACTGTGCGCAGACTAACAACCCACGGCAGGACACGCCGCAAAAAACGGATTTTTGCGAATTGTGCGCCGGATAACAACCACTCTGCCCCGGAAAAAACGAATTGTGCCGTGAATAACAATACCGGCTGTGCGCTGTACGGTGGATTTTTCATAAATGTGCCGTCGATAACAACAGCCGCCAAAATTCTACAGTTTGGAAACTGTGCTCCCGATAACAACCCCACTGCCGGAAATGTGCGCTGGATAACAACCCGGTCCGGACACGTTTGGAAAGCAGACGAAATTCCGAAATGTGCTGCCGATAACAATAGCCGAATTTTACCCACCGCGCAAATTGTGCTGTGGATAACAACCTGCCGCCCGCAGAAAAAAGTCCGAATTGTGCGCCCGATAACAACCATTTTTTTTGCCCCGCGATGCACACCGCACCGAAATTGTGCTGCCGATAACAACCCCGCCTACCGTAAACTGTGCGGGGGATTCCAACGCCGGCTCCCCGGAATTGTGTGCAGGATAACAACCTGTATAAAAGAGGCTGCCCGGCAAACTGTGCCGCCGATAACAATACAGCCTGTAGAAAACTGTGCCGCGGATTCCAACCCCCGCCGCCCCGCTCCGGCAGAAAATGTGCGCCGGATAACAACCCCGCCCGCCGCCGAAAAAAACGCCGCCGGTGTTGGAACAAACGGCACAGTTTGAAGTGAAAATTTTATTTTTCTTTTTAAAGGGGGTGTGCTACAATAAGAGAGTAAAAAGATCCGGCTGCAAGGCGCGGCAGGTGCTTTGGGACGGAAAAGGAAAATAGTACGAAACAAATAACGATATAGTACATTGTGCACTGTGCGGTCTTGTGGTACGATACTACTAAGGTGGTACGATACTACTAAGAAAGAGGAAACAAAAATGACAACGTTTAGAAAAATGCGCCACGGCAAGCGCATCAAGGAATCGTGAGGGTCTGCCGATGAACAAAAAAGCTGTGCCCACCGCCGCGGCGGTGCGGGAACTTGCCATCCTGACCGGAGCCGTGGCCATCATTGCGGCGGCGGTCTACTTCTTCCTTGTGCCCAGCCATGCCTCGGTCAGTAGCATCTCGGGTCTGGGCATCGTGCTGGCAAACTTTGTGCCGCTGCCGCTGTCAGCCATCACGATGATTTTGAATGTCGTGCTGCTCGTCATCGGGTTTCTGACCTGCGGGCGGGAGTTCGGTGCCAAGACGGTCTACACCAGCATCCTGCTCCCGGCGTTTATCGGCCTGTTCGAGCGGCTCTTCCCGAACCTCGGCTCCCTGACTGACAGCCAGGAGCTGGACGTGCTGTGCTACATCCTCGTCGTCAGCGTGGGGCTGAGCATCCTGTTCAACCGCAACGCCTCGTCGGGCGGGCTGGACATCGTCGCCAAGATCATGAACAAATACCTGCACATGGACCTGGGCAAGGCCATGTCGCTGTCCGGCATCTGCGTGGCGCTCTCCGCCGCGCTGGTCTACGACAAAAAGACCGTGGTTTTAAGCGTGCTGGGTACCTATTTTAACGGGCTTGTGCTCGACCACTTTATCTTTGACCATAACATCAAGCGCCGCGTCTGCATCATCACCGGGAAGGAAGAAGAACTGCGCCGGTTCATCATTGAGGACCTGCACAGCGGCGCGACGGTGTATGAATCCTACGGCGCGTACAATATGCAGAAACGCCGCGAGATCATCACGATTGTGGACAAGGCCGAATACCAGAAGCTGATGAGCTACATGAACCGCGAGGACCCGCAGGCCTTCATTACGGTGTACACCGTGTCGGACATACGGTATCAGCCCAAGGAATAAAAGTGCCGCCGGCTGTTAAGCTGATCGACCTGCACCGGATAAGAAAAAACGATTGACGCAGCAGCGATGAATTCTGAAGAACTGAAAATTTTAGTATAAAAATTGAAGTTTTTTCAAAAAAGGCGTTGACAAATCCCATCGGGCACGCTATAATATATGAGCGTTGAGGGCAGACGCCCAAGACACAAACCCGATGGGGATTCGCATAATGGTAGTGCAGCGGACTCTGACTCCGCCCGTGGGAGTTCGATCCTCTCATCCCCAACCACACCGCAGCAGCCCAGCTGCTGCGGTTTTTCTTTACGGGGTGTAGCGCAGTTGGTAGCGCGCTTGGTTCGGGACCAAGAGGCCGTGGGTTCGAATCCCGTCACTCCGACCAAAAGGACCTCCGGTTTAAGCCGGAGGCCCTTTTTGTTTTTTGCATATTTTTATAGAGCAAACCCCCCGTCCGGCAGCGGACGGGGGCTTTGCTGTTGGTGCGGTTATAAAAGATGTTACGCTTCGACGCCCCAGGCCTCGATCTGGGTCAGGGCGGGGAAGGGGGACGGGTCATCGGCCTTGATGAGCTCAAACAGCTTCAGGCTCTTGACCGTGCGCGGGGCGATGGCAAAGCACTGCGGGGCGGCGGACTTCTTCAGCTCCAGCACCTCGCGGCTGCCGTTGTCAAATTCCACGGTGGCCTGGGTCCACCAGGCGTCATGCGGGAAGTCGGCGCGCAGGGTCAGGCGCAGCTCATCGATGGTGACCGGGCGGCCAAAGTCCAGCGTGAGTGCGGCGTTGGGGTCGCGGTTGATGCCCCAGCTCTGGTAGGGCCAGATGCCGTGGGCGTCGTTCTCGTAAATGCCGTCGATGGCGTTGCGGGCCGCAAAGACAGCCTCGCCGCGGGTCTCAACGTTGGCATGGGCGTGGGGGAAGAAGCCGGTGTCGCCGTGCTCGTCATAAGGGTTGTAGGCCAGGTTGCGGCGCGCGGCGATCTCCTCCGGGGTGGCAAAGCGGGCGCGGATGATGTGGCAGGCACCGGCAAAGCTCTTGGGGCTGTAGGTGATGGCCTGCTCACCGAACGGGATGTGGAAGTTGATCTCGCGCTTGACGACGTAGACGAGGGCCGGGGCCATTGTGTCCTCAAACTGGATGACCACATACTGGCCGGGCGTGCCGATCTCCAGCGAGACACGGTCACCGGGCTTGTAGGCGTTCATGTAAACAAGGCTGACCTGCCCGGCGGCAGGGGCCGTCAGCAGCGTCATGCCGTCTGTGTCGAGGAGCTTGAGCTTGATGAGTTCCATTTTATTTTGTCTCCTTTTATTCTATCACAAGGGAAAGCTGTTGGGTAAAGTAAATGCGTGTGCGGTAGAGCGTGTCGGGCCAGGCCTGGCGCAGGCGGGGGTCGGCGATAGGCACGGCCTCGGTCACGATTTTGTCCGCACCGGTCACGGCGGCTGCGGCCAGCGCACCGAACGCGACGGTATCACCGTCCACGGCGGGCTTCTCGACGCTCATCAGCGTCAGGGCCACGGTGCCCGGGTAGTCGGTCTCATCGCGCAAGGTCAGGCCGGTATCGGTCAGGTGTACGCTGCGGCGGTAACGGCCCAGCCCCGGCACACTGCCGTAGGCGGGGGCAAGGTCCATCGCAAGGCCGTCCAGCGCGTCGGTCACAGTGACGTCTGCGGCGGCAAACGCGGCGCCGGGCTGCTGGTCGTATTTGGCACCGTCCGGGTCGAACTGGGGCAGGTTGTGCCAGCCGGACTGCATCGTCCAGATCTCATACCGCTGGGGGCTGAACGTCTTTTTGCTGTAGGTCTCCACGCCGACGTCGATCAGCAGCGGTCTGCCGTCCCTGTAGAGCGTCACGCTGCCCACATCGTTGTGGTTGTGGCTGTCGGCGTTGCTGCCGGCTTTGCCGCCCAGTGCATAGGCACCGCGGCGGCTGACGAGAATGCCGACGCTGGGATACCAGACATCGTGCGGAGCGGCGGGGGCGGCGGTTTTGGCAAAGTCGGTGACCTCGCGCTCGGCCATTGCGGCCTGGATGTGGTAGAACAGGTTGATGCCCTCGCTGTCGTCGGGGTGGTGCAGACGGTCCGGGTCGGGGTCCGCGGCCAGTACGGCGGCCCAGTCGCGGGCGGCCAGCGTCATCAGCGGCAGGCTGCCCACCCGTTTGCCAAACAGGTACTCCCGCACGCCGCGGGCCCCGGCCAGCGGGCTGCAGTCGGCAAAGTTCAGGTAGTACGGCCCGGCAATGTGCATGTTGACGATGTACTCGGCCATGTTCCTGATCTTCGGCTCGGCCCAGACGTCGTCAAAGACGCCGGGGGCCATTTTGCACAGCAGGTCCAGTGCGTTGAACATCGTCAGCGCGGCGTGGCGGTAATACTGTGCGCCCTCGCTGCAGCAGCCGTCGTCACCGTAGTCCTTCAAAAAGCAGTCGATGCTGTAGGCGGCCTGCTGCACATAGGCGGGCAGATCCTCGGCAGGGGCGCACTGGGCGGCGGCCAGCAGTACGTTCTGGGTACACCAAGGTGTCCAGTTGCACATCGGCTCGTCGCCGTTGCCCATCCACCAGAAGTGCGCGGTGCGGTAGGGCGTCAGCACGCGGCGCTCGACCTCGCCCTTGAGCCGCGCGGCCAGCCCGGGGGCGTAGGCGTCGAGCGCCTCGCCCAGCAGGCCGCAGACGGTGGCGATCAGTGCGCCGGTCTCGGCGGCGAACAGGTCTACAATGGGCCGGGTCACGTCGGGCAGCGGCAGCTGCGGCGTGTCGCGGATATAGCTGTTATGGGCGGGCAGCTGCCAGGCGCTCTCCTCACAGATGCGCCAGGCCAGGTCGGCCAGCGCGGGCAGATAGGTGCCGCGGTTCGTCACGGCCTCGGCCATGGCCAGCGCGCAGAGCGTGCGGCGGCGGGCAAAGTAGGCATGCTCCCACTTGGCGCGGTCCCCGCTGCGGGTGAATTGCAGCCACAGCGAGAGCGGCAGCTCCGGCGCGGTTTGGGCGTCCGCCAGCGCGGCCTGCCCGGCAGCGGCCCAGCGGGCGGCGCCGGGCAGGCTCTCCCACGCGGCGCGGTCCGCCAGCGGCGGG
>ERZ772854.1503-NODE-1503-length-22003-cov-6.171679_pt1 | contig 22003 bp, 16 predicted proteins | sample MGYA00580844_ERZ772854 | MGnify/ENA primary metagenome ERZ772854 (study PRJEB29015, sample SAMEA2737727) | human gut metagenome | biome: human gut; feature: human-associated habitat; material: faeces | place: China | collected 2012 ...
ACGACCTGCCACAAAAGTTTATGGCACAGGGCGTTTACCCATATTTCCGTGAGATAGAAGGAAAGCAGGGTACAGAGGTAGAAATGGGCGGACACGAAGTGTTGATGTTCGGTTCCAATGCATACACTGGCCTTACGGGAGATGAAAGAGTGATTGAAGCAGGTATTAAAGCCATGCATAAATATGGTTCCGGATGCGCAGGCTCGCGCTTCTTGAATGGTACACTTGACCTGCACGTTCAGTTGGAAAAAGAACTGGCTGCCTTTGTAGGCAAAGATGAAGCACTCTGCTTCTCAACCGGTTTTACGGTGAATTCCGGAGTTATTCCTGCTTTGACAGACCGCAATGATTATATCATTTGCGATGACCGCGACCACGCATCTATCGTAGATGGCCGTCGCCTCTCCTTCTCTCAACAACTGAAATATAAGCATAACGATATGGCGGATCTGGAAAAGCAACTTCAAAAGTGCAACCCGGATTCAGTGAAGCTCATCATAGTAGACGGTGTGTTCTCTATGGAAGGCGACCTGGCAAACTTGCCCGAAATCGTACGCTTGAAACATAAATACAACGCTACTATCATGGTAGACGAAGCTCATGGCTTGGGTGTATTTGGAAAACAAGGACGTGGTGTTTGCGACCATTTCGGTCTGACTCACGAAGTTGACTTGATTATGGGTACTTTCAGCAAATCACTGGCTTCTATCGGTGGATTCATTGCTGCTGATTCTTCTATCATCAACTGGTTACGCCACAACGCACGTACTTATATATTTAGTGCGTCCAACACTCCTGCTGCTACTGCATCTGCTCTTGAAGCCCTCCACATCATCCAAAATGAACCGGAAAGGCTTGAAGCTTTGTGGGAGGCTACCAACTATGCATTGAAACGTTTCCGTGAAGCAGGATTTGAAATCGGTGCAACAGAATCACCTATCATTCCTCTTTATGTACGTGACACGGAAAAAACATTCATGGTCACTAAATTGGCTTTCGACGAGGGTGTATTTATCAATCCGGTTATTCCTCCGGCATGTGCACCGCAAGACACTTTGGTACGTGTGGCATTGATGGCTACTCATACAAAAGATCAAATTGACCGTGCTGTAGAAAAGTTGGTTAAAGCATTTAAAGCATTGGATATTTTATAATCTACGAGGAATATATCACTCTTATCGGGTGAATAAAATAAAAGTCTGACACAAATCAATGTGCCGGACTTTTATTTTATCTTATTCACTCTTAAGTACTTCTGCCGGATTTTGCCGGGCGGCTTTCCACACGCGCCAAATAATGCTTAGGAAAATGACAAGTCCCATTCCTATGAATATGACTGCATAGAGCCACCATTCTATCGGTGTTTGCTTTATATAATTTTCTAGCCAATGTTTCATCATGACATATCCCAACGGAAAAGCAAAGAACGATGAAAACACAAGTAAAAGTAAATATTCTCTAAAGAATAGATTCAGGATTATTCCTATATTGGCTCCATTTACCTTGCGTATAGCTATTTCTTTACGCCGTTGCTGGCAGGATAAAGTCACCAATGAAAATATGCCGAATACGGCAATCGCTATACATATAAAGGAGACTATGCTCAACAATTGGCACAATGTTTTCTCTGATTTCATATAAGTGTCATACACCTCTTCCATATTAGACAAGATCAATTCCGCATTTGGATTAACTTTATCCACTTCCGCTTTTATCTTTTCAGAAACAATGTTCCAAGTTCCCTCCTTCACCTTGAAAATAATGCCTCCTCTGCCTGTATTATCCGGCAAAAAAAACATAGCAGGGGCTACCGGGTGTATTGGGGCATTATATGAAATATTTTTAATAACCCCTTTCACTATATAATGCCTTCCTAATTTATCAATTTTCTTTCCAACCGGTTGTGTCCATCCGAAAGTTTTCACAGCAGCTTCATTTATAACAACCATATTTTTTCCATCCTTTTCATCCAGCATGCTTCCCTCCAGCACCTCAACTCCAAAGAAATCGGCATACTCTTGATTGATCGTCTCATCTTCTAGATCTATATATTGCTCACTATCAGTTGTCTTTCCTTCCCACTCCTTTATCCTGAATGTTGAAAAATACATTTTGGGAATAGGTGTCTGAAAGCCACTCAAATACTTTGTAACATTGGGCATCTGTTCTAATATTTCTTTAAAAGGAACATTTTCAGAGCAATAAACAACAGCTCCCACATTATGCCGTTCTATTCCAAGTTCTTTGGTATTCAACAAGAAGTTAAGTTGCTTCATCATCACCAAAGTACAAAAAACAAAGGCTATACCAATAAACAACTGAAATAAAATGCTACTCTTATAAAACCAACCGGAGAGATGAAGATTAGATTTTTTGTTTATATTACTAAGTAGAGTTCGCTTGCTAATGTATCGTATAAGCAGAGATGCAAAACCAACTGTCACGGCAATCAATGATAGTATATAAACAAATACTTCGATATAAAAAAATGAAACACCCTCATTGATTTGTGACAAACGTTTAAAAGTCGGCAGGATGAGTTCTATCAATACCAGCCCTATTCCTGAAGATAAAATTAGTAACAAGACAAGTTCTGTAAGAAGTAAAGTGAGTAACCCACCATTTGATGAACCATTGACTTTCCTCAACGCTAACTCACGTTTACGCATCCGGATACGAGTTATCAACATTGTTAAATAATTACATATTCCACAAATTATAACCAAACCGCTAATACATGCAAAAAGACGAATATGATTCAACTTCACATTCACATCTTCCCTCGGATGACTACTCCGCAATGTGGATAATGGAGCAATAAGCGTAGAATTTGGATATTTATGACCATCTTGTTGTACTTCATATTCTGACAACCTCTGTTTCAATGCTTCTATATCACAGTTGGGATAAATACGAAAAAGCGTTTGACATCGTTGGTTCCCCCAATTGGGGTTTGTATCATGAAATGGCAATAATATATCAAATGAAAACAAAGAGTGTCCTTCCCATGACTTTACAACTGCAACGATTATTTTTTCTTCGTTACTTTCCTCTAAAATCAAGTGTTTACCTATCGGAGATTCTTTCCCAAATATTCGCTTTGCCGTATTTTCTGTTATAGCAATTTCATCCTTTTTTAGCTGTAGATGGTTATCTCCATCCAATACTTTAATATTGAACATTGAAATGAAATTTGAATCTACCTCTATACGTCGTACCACAAACTCAACATCCTCATTCTTAATTTTTTTTTCATTCCAGTCATAAAATATACGACATACTTTCTCTATCTCCGGACAATTCTTTGCCAAATAATCAGCTAGAAAACTAGATGAATTATAGGTAAATCCGTCTCCATAAAGACGAAAGCTACTGCCTGCCAGATAAATGCGATCGGCTCCCTCATGAAAATTATCATACGTCATTTCATAACGTATCCATAATACCGACAGCGCAAAACAGGTAAAGCCGACTGCTAATCCAATAATACTAACAAGACTTTGTGTTTTATACTTTATCAGATTACGAAAGGCTACTTTCAGATAGTGTTTTATCATGATATTGTTATTTTATTATTCATTTTTGATAACTTCCGCAGGATTCTGTCGGGCGGCTTTCCATATGCGCCAGATGATGCAGAGTAGAATAATAATCGCCACTACAACGAAAATCCCTACATATACCCAACCGTTAATCGCAGTTTGTCTCACATACGTTTCAATCCATTGCCTCATAACCACATATCCCATTGGAAAGGCTATGACAGCAGCAATAATCAGCAATAGGAAGTATTCACGGAAAAACATCTGCAAGATATGACGAATTTGCGCCCCGTTCACTTTACGTATAGCAATCTCCTTTTGACGTTGCTCACATGATAGAGTGACCAATGAAAAAATTCCGAAAACGGAAATGAGTACACAGACCAATGACACGAAGCTCAACAGTTTCATCAGTGCATCCTCGGAGCGAAGATATTTACCATATTCCTCCTCCTCGCTAAACAACCGTAAATAAGCATGGGGAAATTCTTCTTTGTGGAGCTTTTCTATAGCTTCACGACATTCGTTCCAAGTCCCCTCTTTGAATTTAAAAAGGATACTGGCACGATTCAGGAGATATTCTTGTGCTTCGGGGCGTTGAAAGGCAATAAGTCCCGGCTTGCTTGTCGGAGAACGATAACTAAAGTTTTTCACCACTCCGACAACTTTGTATGCAATGTCCTGACGACCATTGGTGTTATTGCCGAAAGTCTTTCCTAAAGCATGTTTCCATCCGAATTTCAGGCACGTACTTTCATCAACCACAACTTCATTCTGCTGGCTCTTTTCAGATATAAATTCACCTTCCAGCAATTTCAAATCATAAAACTTAAAAAATTCCTCCTTTGCCGGCATTATGCCAACAAGTAGTGTTTTTTCTGTCACTTTGGGCAGCCCATCCCAATTTGTTATTTCTGCATACATCATCGGACCGGTTGGAATAATTGGAAAGTACGCAGGAGGTAAAGTTTCTGTTACCATAGGGAGAGCTTTTATTTTCTCTGCCCATTGATGAATGTCTCCATTCCACAATGCCACATTAGCCACATGATGACGTTCCATACCTAAATCCGTATTTTTCAGGAAATGTAGTTGCTTCATGATGACAACTGTGCAGAAGATAAAAGCAAGACTGACAATCAACTGTACGATAATACCTATTCTGCGAAATAAGTACGGACGGGCAGTAGCAACACTTCCTTTGATCGTTTCCTGCAATGTTCGACGACGAAAATAGGATAATGGCATCAGCGCAAACAGAAACGACAGGATGATTACTGCCAGAAGATATATCAAAATTTCTCCATAATATGAACTGGACTCTATCTGCGTAAAGTTCAGGAAGCGGGACATACTCATCTCCACCAGCAGCAATCCGCCGATCAGAGCAATACATAAAAGCAGCAATAATTCAATGGCAAACTGTACAGACAAAGCTTTATTGCTTGCTCCATTCACCTTACGAAGTGCCATTTCACGGTTGCGCATACAAAGGCGACTGATAAAAAGCGTCAAATAATTGAATAACGAACAAATAATCACCAGTCCGCCTGCTAAGGAGAAATAGAATATATAACTGAAAGAGATAACAACATCTGCTTTATCTACATAATCCGAATAGCGCAAAGCTGACATCCGGGTAATCAACAGATCGGAAAGTTCGCTCTCTTTCTCAATATCGTTGATGCAAACGGTGCTCATTTTTGTTCGGAATGCGTCTATATCTGTTCTTTCGCGTACACGAATAAGTAGCTGCTCATTTGAACTTCCCCACTGAGGAGAATGTCTTGCCGGAGCCAGTATATTATATGGAATATTGGAATGGTTAGACCATCCACTCACAATTGCTCCTATTTTACATACGCGTCTGCCTACTTCCACCTCTTTCCCCAATGCATCCTCTTCTTTGCTGAAGAGCCGCTTCGCAAATTCTTTAGTGATAGCAACTTCCTGACCATCACATTTCAGGAAGTTGACAGTACCTTTCAATAATTGTATATCAAAGAAGTTCATGAAAACAGAATCTGCGGCAATCATTCCGATCTCCTGCTCGGTATCTTCCATACGGAATTTTACATAATGTGCGGTAAAAGCGGTTACAGCTTCTATCTCCGGCATTTTGTCTTGCAAATATTTCATTAAAGGATATGGAGTAAATTTACTTGTACCGGGTTCATTGGCGTAATGCGCACGTACCAGATAAATGCGATCGGCTCCCTCATGAAAATTATCATACGTCATTTCATAACGTATCCATAATACCGACAGCGCAAAACAGGTAAAGCCGACTGCTAATCCAATAATACTAACAAGACTTTGTGTTTTATACTTTATCAGATTACGAAAGGCTACTTTCAGATAATGTTTTATCATGATATACTTTTTATTGATAGCTTGTGCTTACATACTAACTTCGGTCACCACCTGTCCATCAAACAGGTTTATGATACGGTCGGCATAACCGGCATCGTGTTGTGAGTGGGTCACCATGACAATGGTGGTTCCCTCTTTATTCAGTTCGCTCAATAGCCCCATCACTTCTTTACCGTTTTTGGAGTCCAGGTTACCGGTTGGCTCATCGGCCAGAATCAGTTTAGGGTTGGCCACGACGGCACGGGCAATGGCAACACGTTGCTGCTGACCACCGGAAAGTTGTTGCGGAAAGTGTTTACTACGATGAGTAATGGCCATTCTCTCCATAGCTGACTCTACCCTCTTTTTCCGTTCGGCAGCGGAAATACCCATATAAAGCAAAGGAAGTTCGATATTTTCGTATACGTTCAACTCGTCTATCAGGTTAAAGCTCTGAAATACGAAGCCTATCACGCCTTTGCGAAGACTGGTACGTTGCGACTCGGTATACCGGGAGACTTCCGTTCCGTTCAGATAATACTCTCCTCCTGTCGGGTTATCAAGTAGCCCCAAAATGTTGAGCAATGTTGACTTGCCACAGCCGGAGGGACCCATGATGGCTACAAATTCACCTTGTTTCACTTCGATACTGACGTTATTCAACGCCCAAGTTTCTACTTCTTCCGTTTTGAAAATCTTCTGTAAGTCAATGGTCTTAATCATAACTGTATTGTTTTTAGAATTATTAATTTTATTCGTTTTTGATTACTTCTGCGGGATTGAGACGTGCAATCCGCAGTATTTTAAAGATAATGGTAATTACTGTCAATAAGGTTACTCCCCAAAATATGCTTCCCCAATATAATATTCCATCATTAAAAAATACGGTGTACATTTGTTTCCACAGTTGCAATACCACGTAAATGAGCGGAAAGGTGATGGCGGCAGTCACCATCAGCAAAATCAGGTACAAACGTGCAAACAGCCAGATGATGGAACGTATTCCGGCTCCGTTCACTTTGCGAATGGCAACCTCTTTCTGGCGGCGTTCTGTATCGAGCGTAATGCTGGAATACACTCCCAACAGGGTAATGATGATGCTTACAATTGCAAAAAACGAGATGATATCTTTCAGAATATATTCCACTGCCTGCACTTCGTACAAATCATCCTGAAATGTACGTACTTGGGAAGAAATATTCTCCGGCAGCACTTCACGACGGATGGTTTCCATCCATTTCATGACTTCTTTTTGCTGTTCAGGGTAACATTTCACATAGCAGTGACCTATGTATTCAGAAGAATCATAAAGTGTGAAAGCATATCCGCCATTATGATTATGTACATCTGTTTGAAAGGGGGCACATACTCCACAAACGGTGAAATCACTGGTCTGGTCGTAAAAGTTCATTCCGATGATATCTTTCTTTTGTCTTTTCTGCCAGACTTCATCCATTACGAGATCCTTTTTTGTCCGGATCGTCCTGCCCTCCGTTATCGGAATATTCATAAAGGTGAAGAAATTCAATGGTACACACATTACATTAATATCAATCCAAGAGTTATCATTTCCTTTCTCCGTCATTAACAAGTTTCCGGATATTCCATGAGTATAAGATATATCAGATAACAAAATATCTTTCACACCGACATGCTGCCTGAAACGTTCCACCATTTCCTGTTTTTCTTTATTCTCCAGAAATGGATAGTCCAGCGGAATACTAAGAATCGTTTCTTTATCTTCCTGACTTAACGTATGAAATAAGGTTTCAGTCACCTTTCCTGATTGCAAAAACAGGCTGACAGTCAGCGTTACGAATATCCAGCAAATAAAGAACTGGACGCCGAGCATAAAGTTACGTCCCCACTGTTTCCCGCGACGTTTTTGACCTCCATAGATACCTGTCTGTATGGAAGACCTGCGAATACGGACGGATACCAGCAGACAGACTGCCATGCAAAGCAATGCAAGAAAAACAATGTATTGCAGAATATGCTTTAATAGTGTTTCAGGAGGGAAAGTCATTGTGAGGCCTGGCAAAGAGAAATCCATTCTATCTCCAATTAGTTCGATACCCCATATCACCAAAAATGAGGATGCAAATACAATCATCAATGACTGTGTTAATAACAGGCAAAACAGCCGTTTCCAATCAGAACCAAGCATTTTCATTATGGCGTATTCCTTAGTGCGATTCAGGAAAGAGCCGATGAGAAAATGAAAGAAATTAATCAATCCGACCAACAATATCAATATGCCGACAATTCCGGTGACCCATCCCAGAATATAAATACCTTTCTCCTGCGACCGATCTCCTATATAACGGGCAACAACGGTATAAGTCTCGTTATATAGACTATAAGTATAGTCGCGCTTGGAAAATTGTTTTTCCAAACCGGTAATGCCAACCTGCGGAGATAACAAAACGTATGTCCGGGCTCCCGTTATATCGCGACGTTTCGGACTCTGAAAAAGTCCCTCACTGTCGTTGATAACCAATGCGTCGGTATGACACATAAAATTAAAATCATTGTTCAGTGGAAGATCTTCCATCACTGCTTGGATTGTGTACACAATACCTCCTGTCTTTGGTGTACTGTCCGGAGAAGTATAAAGCCGTCTTGTAAGAGTCAGGTGTTTGCCAATGGCAGTCTCCACCTGACCAAATATCTTTATGGCAGTGGACCGGCTTATAATAACCGCGTTGGGCATCCGGCTTGCTGTCTGCCAGTTACCAACTACCATTTGCGGAGTAAAGACTTTATTGTATAGGGTATCGACTTCTATAATTTCAAGATCGTATGGCAATGATTTATCCGGAGACAGTTCAACCTGAAAAGAGCGTTCACGGGGATATGCCATACAAGAGATCGCTTCCACTTCACCCATAGCCCAAGTACGGAGTTCTTCGGATAATGCTACTTGTGTGCCGGAAAAATAGTCGCCAGTCTGTTCATTATAGAGATTTAACTCGACTATGCGGGAATAATTGTCAAAGCAATTATTGGTAGATTCTACAAAACGACTGCAATACATACATATACTAAAACACAGTAGTCCTACTGCCAATCCGATGGTGGAAATTATATTCTGTGCCTTGTACTTCCACAAGTTTCTAAATGCTACTTTGAAATAGTGTTTTATCATAATATCTTAGATTCATTCAGTTTTTATAATTTTAGCAGGATCAATATGCGCAATCTTGTTTATTTGCCAGAATAGAGTCCCTAAAGAAATACCACCAACCAATAACAAAGCTATCAAAAAGATTCCTATACCTATAGGAGCTTTCACTACAAAATCCTTTGTGTATTCATATATCAGATACCAGGATAATGGAAGAGCTACTGCAAAAGCCCCACCTAATATGACAAGATACTTGCGTCCTAGTAAAAGATATAAATCTTTCAGTGATGCTCCATTCACTTTGCGAATTGCAACCTCATGGGAACGCTGCCTAATGTCAAATAATGAAATACCAAACAAGCCAAGACAAACTATTACAATAGCTATACAAGCGAAAAGAGCATAAACAGAAGCTATCTGGCGATCATTTTTATAAAGTTCAGCCACATCGTCCTTCAACAAAGAATATTTAAAATCCTCTGTACCATACACTTTCTTTTGAATACTTTTCAAATAGTCAATAACTGCCTGTTCTTTGCCGGAGTGGCAATATATCTGATATAAATCACCGTCTAATTGACTACCAACCATAAAGACCATCGGATGGACACCTGTACTAATATGTCCGTCATAATAATCGTCTATTACAGCAACAATAGGTTGAGCCGGAAAATCCGGGACGTTTCTTTTCATCATTTCATCAACCAGCATAGCTCCCTCACATTGCGTATATCCTAAGGCTTTCAATGCCGCACGATTTACAACGGCCACTCTATTTCTTGAGTCTTCATCCATTTCCGGCAGACTTCCATCCACAAACGCAAGATTGAAAACTTTAAAGAAATCAGGAGTAACATAAGATTGCAACAACGCAACTGTTTCTCCTTTTACACTTTGAAAGTTTGTAGAATAATAGTCTCCCAAAATAGATGAATGTCCCGTCGTCCAATACTGAATATCCGGACAACTCTTCATGAGTTGGTCTATTTCAGTAATCCTCTCTTGCCGTTGTTTGATAGTCTCCATAGTGTAAACTGCGAAATCTCGTGATTCATATATCAAGTTTGCTTGAATTACAGACTCTACACGAAAACCAGGATCGGTATGTAACATAAAATTCAGTTGCTTGCTGAAATAGATTGATAATACCACTAACAGGAAAGTAATCATATATTGCAGAAAAAGAAAGATCATACGTAAACGAACCGAATGGTTATCTGTACCTACCTTCCGGATTGAAACAGCCAACAAAGAACGTTGGCACTGCACAAACGCATAAATAGATACTAACAGAGGCAAAAACAACAAAATAGAGAATGATAATATCCCATCAAATGCAGTATACATCAGCTGACTGCCAAACATGGATGATACAGGAATATTTGTCACCTCTACAATGAGCCAGGCTACTATCATGGAAGCAGCGATCAATAAAAAGTTTTCTATGAATATTTGCTTAAACAACGCTTTTCTATCAGCTCCAAAAACTTTCCGCAAGCTATACACCTTACCTCGTTTCACCATCAATACCAGATAAAGATTGATGAAATTCATCACACCTGCAAGTAATATCAACAGGCAAATTCCTCCTAAAATAAATAGTTGGGAACGGTTTCCGCTAACTAGCATATCTGGTCCGGATCGACCAATTAAAGCCCGATCCCAATACATATCACTTATAGGAACTAGAGAGAAAGTGTATTTCCGACTATCCCCGCTACGAGCATCCTGATTGATAAACCGGGGATAACTCCCGGCCTTATTGGCTTTCATTACTTCCGTTTCTGAAGTGAAACGGATAAAATCCAAAGGCATACGCTCCCATAATGATGATAGTTTTGAAGAGAGGACCAAGTCAAAATTAAACATCCGCTTATTAATTGGTTCCTCTAATATGCCTGTCACCCTAATCTCCTTTCCATTCGAATAAGTGAGAATCTTGCCAATAGGATTTTCTTTGCCGAAAAGTTTTTTAGCAAAACCCTCCATTAACAAAACTGACGCCGGATCTTCCAAGGACACTGAACCTTGTAACACACGGTAAGGGAAAAGTTCAAAATAAGCACTATCTGCTGCCATAGCTTGAACAGGAATACGATTTGACTGATAGGTCAAATAATCATTTTCGAGCAACACGATGCGTGAACGCGTCACTATGCCACTATTATCAATGTAAACACTATCCCGGCTCCCTATTTCAGCCACACTTAATACCCGATTTCCTTCAAACGTTGTCTGTACACCATACACTTGATTACGATCAATGCAATGTGTGTCTACTGTAAGCTCACGATGAATATAACGAAGCAAAATAATGCAACAAGCTAAACTAAAGGCTAACCCGAGCAAATTAATAATAGTATATGATTTTGTACGCAACAAAAAGCGTATCGCATAGTACAATGTTTTCATGTTTTATCTATTTGTTATTTTTCATTCATTTCAAGATCAATTCTTCCGCATCGCCAAAGGTATCATATCCGGTGGTAATAACCCAATCTCCCGGCTGTAAACCTTCTACTATTTCATATTGTTGCGGATTCTGTCGACCAATATTCAATGGCACGCGAACTGCTTTTGTCTTTGATGCATTTACTTTATAAATCCATTGTCCGCCTGTAAACTGATAGAAGTTGCCTCGCGGAATAATGAGCGCTTGCTCCGGCTGTCCCAATTCAATCTGTACCCGGAAGCTCTTGCCGACTCTTACATTATCGGGCATATCTCCGGTAAAAATAAGATCAATATCAAACATACGATCTTTCACTTCGGGAACCACTTTTGTTATTTTCAGCGGATATTTGTTTCCTTGATAGTTCACGGTAGCCGGTAGTCCGGTGGTGATCCGGTCGATATAATATTCGCTAAGTGAAGTATGGATTTTGTATTGATCGAGCACTTTTATTTCAGCAATGCTTTCACCGGAGGAAACCTGCTGCCCCGGAGTGACCTTTACGAAACTAAGCTGACCTTTCAGTGGAGCTGTGACCACCAAGCTATTCAGTCGTTCGCGAGTACGTTCGTACTTTTTCCGTTCCCGCTCCCGGTCGTTACGAATCAATTCCTTACGTATCATCGTGACAGCAGAATCATGTCGCAAGCTCTCTTGTTGCAGGGCTGCGTTTTTCTGTTTGTAACAATATTCATCTTCAGCTACCTGCAACTGCGCCTTACTCTTCACTCCCATCTGAAATTCTTCGCGGTCGAGAGCGATGCTTTTTTTCAGGCGTTCCAATTCGTAGCTATTTGTCAGGGCTTGCTGTTTCAAGTTCAGACTTTTTTGTTCCATTTCAATCTCCTGCTCCTGATAGGTAATCATTTGCTTTTCCCATTCGTCACGCTGGTCTTCAATATTGCGGAGCAAATCGGGATTGGAAAGAATAAGAATGGTGTCTCCCTGCTGAAGCAAACTTCCCTCTTCACCGACAATCCTTTCCACGCTTCCAGTTTCACGAGTATTGATCTTGATGGTCAGTATAGGCTGAATGAGCCCTTCCACATCTACATATTCCATGAAATCAGACTCTTTCACTTCTGCAATCTGTATATTTTCGGCATCTATCCGTAGTTTTCTGGGACCTAAAGACAAAGTAATCACATAAATCAAAAAGGCGGCAAATAAAAGCCCTCCTATCAGATAGTATCTGTAACGAATGTACCACGGTTTCTTTTCTAATTTTATATCCATGAGATTATCTGGTGTTTTACAAGTTTCTATTAATTAGGGTTCCATCACTATTCTTTACTGACTTTTCGTTGTTCTCTATTCAATCAGAAGATGGTAGTCTTCTGTCAGTATCGTATTTCGCTCAAAATCATATAGTGTCATGCTACGGAGTGTATAATATAAACTCCAATAATTATATAAAGCCGAAATATAGTTACGGCGGGCACTATCTTTCTCTGAAATGGAAGCATTCAAGTCAAGAATGGTAGATTTACCTAATAGATAGAGTTTGCGGGCCACTTCACTTCTTCGTTGGGCTGTCTCATCCGTGCGGGCAGCGATCCGGACACGTTGCGTTTGCAGATTGAATTGTTTGACGAGTTTACGAACGTTCAGTTCAAAGTCCGTCCGGCTCTGTTCGACTTGTGTGTAAACCAGATCACGATTGGAACGGGCTACTCGCACCTGTCCTTTTCCACGTCCCCAGTCTAGGATAGGAAGAGAAATGCCGATACTTACGTATTGCTGGTCCAACAAATTTCGATAAGCGTCGGGCAGTTTGTCAGCAGTCTGCGTCAATCCGAAACGGAGATAGATATCTGCTTTCAGGCCGGCATTGGCGCGGGCTTTCGCCACAGCACTCTCACTTTCCAGTTTCCGCCTTTCCATCGTCTGTATATCCGGACTGTTTTCGTAAGCCAGTGCCAGTGCTTCATTCAGGTTCACACTGAAATCCGGAATTTGAGGACTGACAAGGACACGTAATTCCCGATCTTCGTGAATACCAAGATAGGAACGGAGTTCCTGCATACAATTATCCATTTCAATAAGGGCATTCATGCGGTTTGTCTCTTCCGTCAAACGGTTAAGTTCCAGTTGCAGCATTTCATTTTCTGTGATGGTACCTATGTTATAGCGGCCTTGCGCATAACGGTAAAGTGTATTGGCATTGGCGTAATTAAAGGAAGCAATATCGTAATCGCTCTGGGCGGTGGCCAAGGCAAAGAATTTATTAATCGCATTGGCTGATACGAGTTCAAGCGTCTCTACGTAGCTTTTCTTTGCCTCCTGATAGCGCACGGGCTCTATCCGTCTATCCCATTTCAAACTATTGTAGCCAAAAAGAGACTGGCGATAACCGATCATTATGGGGGAAGTCTGCCATGAGTATTTATGTTCGCTGAACAGATCCATGCGTTGAGCGGAGGTTTCGAGAAAGAAAGAGCCACCGGTCCAGGATAAGTTCTGTGAAAGATTCAGGGTTAAATCTGTATTCAATAGATTTTGTTCGACAAACTTTACCGAACCGTCTCCCATCGTTATCTTGTTAATGGCACGGTTCAGATTCGGATCGGATGTCAGGCTTAAAGACGGCAGATAATTGGCACGATAATATTTATAGTTCCAATACGCAGAACGGAAACTGTGGCGTGCCGTCTGTGCATCGGGAGATTCCATACGGGCAATCTCTATGACTTGCTTCAATGACAGCTCTGTGGTTTGATCTTGAGCAGTCAATAGTTCTGTCAACAATAGTCCGAGAGATATGAAGATTAATTTCAGATTCATTCGTTGGTTATATTTGTTATTTATCATTCAAAAGATGTGCCATTCAGATAAACAGTTATCATTCAATAATATAGTAATATTCCTTTCATTCATTCAGTGTTCATATACGCACAAAATTAGTGCGCAATCGCACACACAACACATGAGATTTATCCATATCTTTGCTCCCGGAGTTTAAATGGATAGAAGATATGGAAGAAGTCAACAAATTAGGAAAGATACTCATAGTAGATGATAACGAGGACGTGCTCTTTGCCCTCAACCTCCTACTGGAACCGTATACGGAGAAAATAAAGGTGGCTACTACCCCCGATCGGATCGAGCATTTCATGACCACCTTTCATCCCGATCTTATCTTATTGGACATGAATTTCAGCCGGGATGCCATCAGCGGACAAGAGGGATTTGAAAGTCTGAAGCAGATATTGCAGCTTGACCCACAAGCTATTGTTATTTTTATGACTGCCTATGCGGATACGGACAAGGCCGTCCGGGCCATCAAAGCCGGTGCTACCGATTTTATTCCCAAGCCTTGGGAAAAGGATAAATTGCTGGCTACGCTTACTTCGGGTATGCGACTGCGTCAGTCACAGCAGGAAGTCAACATGCTGAAAGAGCAAGTAGAAATTCTTAGCGGGCAAAATGCTTCGGAAAATGATATTATTGGAGAGTCACCGGCCATGCAGGAAGTGTTTGCCACGATAAATAAACTAAGTAATACGGATGCCAATATACTGATTCTCGGAGAAAACGGTACGGGAAAGGATGTGATTGCCCGACTATTATATCGTTGTTCTCCACGATACGGCAAACCTTTTGTCACGATTGACCTGGGAAGTATACCCGAACAATTGTTTGAGAGTGAACTGTTCGGTTTCGAAAAAGGCGCTTTCACCGATGCCAAGAAATCAAAAGCGGGACGAATGGAAGTGGCGACCAACGGGACTTTGTTTTTGGATGAAATTGGCAATCTTTCACTTCCTATGCAGTCTAAATTACTGACTGCTATCGAAAAAAGGCAAATCAGTCGTTTGGGAAGTACGCAAACCATTCCCATCGACGTCCGTTTAATATGTGCCACCAATGCTGATATCCGTCAGATGGTGGAAGACGGGAATTTCCGTCAGGACTTATTATATCGTATCAACACGATTGAAATACATATACCTCCACTCCGTGAACGCGGCAATGACATCATCCTGCTTGCCGAACACTTTCTGAACCATTATGCCCGCAAATATAAAAAAGAAATGCACGGACTGACACGGGAAGCCAAAAACAAACTGCTGAAATATGCATGGCCTGGAAATGTGAGAGAACTTCAACATACGATAGAACGTGCTGTAATCTTGGGAGACGGCTCCATGCTAAAACCTGAAAACTTCCTTTTTCATGCGACACCTAAACAGAAAAAGGACGAAGAAATGGTACTGAATCTCGAACAACTGGAACGGCAGGCCATTGAGAAAGCGCTCCGGATCAGCGACGGAAACATCTCCCGTGCTGCCGAATATTTAGGGATTACCCGTTTTGCATTGTATCGCAAACTTGAAAAATTAGGCTTATGAAACGATTTGAGTTCAAAGTAGCATTGCACATCTTAATTATTTTTCTGCTTTCTATCGGCAGTTGTCTGCTGTATCAAAGACAGTTATGGTTCAGCACTACCGTCTGTATTCTCTTTTTGATAGGTGCCGGTATGCATCTCTACCGAATACAGTTCAAGCAAATCACCTTGTTACGACGATTGACGGATGGACTTCGCTACAACGATATGACGCAGAATCTTCATCCGCCTTTCAAAAATAAGATGATGGATGAGTGGGCACAGGAGCTTTCTAATGCATTGAAGGACTTTCGGGGAAAGTTATTGGCAGAGGAAGTCAAGCATCAGTATTACGAGAGTTTATTAAATAAAGTAGATACTGTCGTACTCGTAACCGATGCTTCCGGGCACATTGAATGGATGAATCAGGCTGCAGTGGCCCATCTGGGGCAAATATCACAACTACCGGACGTACTTCAGGAGGCTTCTATCAGCAATGATATGTCCATGATCCGCATCGAGCAGAATGGTATCGTTCTGGAAATGGCTATTTCCTGCACCACATTTGCTACACAGGGGAAGAAACAGCGGTTAATCAGTCTGAAGAATATTCATTCTGTACTGGAACGTAATGAAATGGAGGCCTGGCAAAAGCTGATTCGTGTATTAACACACGAAATCATGAACTCCATCACTCCTATTATTTCTCTTTCGGAAACGTTAAGTGAAAGGGGAATCCCCGAATCACTCGGAGAAAAGGAGTATTCTGCTATGTTGCAAGCTATGCAGACTATTCACAGAAGAAGTAAGGGATTACTAGGATTTGTGGAGAATTACCGGCGACTGACACGAATTCCGATACCTGTCCGTACTAAAGTATCTGTTGCAGAATTGTTTATGGACTTAAAGAAATTATTCCCGGAAGAGTATATTCATTTCGAAATGCCTACATCCGATTTATATTTGGCACTTATATACGACCCGACACCAAATAGTCGGTCATAACAAAAAGTAATAACAATTAAATTTTAAGATTATGGAAAAGAAAATTGAAGAAGAAGTAATAACTATTACAACAAAGTATATTTATAATGATAGTGGTTCATTCCCTTATAAAAAGGAAAGAACTGTAAAGGCAGGAGATATTATAGTATACACAGATAGTATGCCTATTGATGCCGATGTTCCTGATTTTGATACCCTTTTAGACAAGTTTGTTGGATGGTGTAGAAATGCTTCATTTTCCATCGATAGATGGAGCCGCTTGTAATATTATGCCTAATATTGAAAGCATGGTATATACTCTGTTTAATGTAGTGCCGGATGTTTCTTTTGATAAATATTCTAACTCTATTGCTAATTTATCTAAATTAGCCTTTAATATTTCTTCTTGAAAAACGAATCCACCACGAAACATTAAATCATCTGCTTCTGCTTGTACTGTTATATCGCATGTGTCTCCATAGTAATTGTTGATTTTACATAAATTTAATCGTTCAAACTGATTTAAAATCTTTTCAATAGAAACAGATGTTGTATTTAACTCACTAGCCATTGTAGTGCAGTCTATCATTATACGAATATCTTCATTTTCAACTATATACCGCAAGATATAGTCTTTCATTTCTGGGGTTATCATATTTTATATGTTTATATTGTCTACAAAATTACTGTTTATAGTTTATAAGCAGTACATTGCTCTATATGTTGTATAAGAATGTTTTTTAGCATCTTTGCGAAAAACTTTCTTGAAAATATATTGCAAATTGTTTGCTAATATCGTTGATTTTTAGTATATTTGGATAGCTAAAAATTTGACGTTATGAAAACCGATTTTACTCTTTTAACTCTATCTGAAAACTTTCCTGATGAAGAAAGTTGCATCAGATATTTTGAGAAGATGCGATGGGGAGATGAAGTCATTTCGCCTTATGACAGCAATTCTAAGGTTTATAAATGTGGTAATGGTAAGTATAAATGCAAGAATACTGGAAGATACTTTGATGTTAAAACTGGTACTGCATTTGCCAATACTAAACTGCCTATGAAAGCATGGTTTTATGCTATGATGTTATTCTTGTCACATAAGAGAGGTGTTTCATCATGTCAATTAGCGAGAGATTTAGGTATAACTCAAAAAACAGCGTGGAAGATGCTCCATAAGATTAGACAATATATGGAGATGGAGAATAGCCATACTTTATCCGGTGAGGTTGAAATTGATGAAGCGTTTGTAGGTGGGAAGAATAAAAATAGACATAAGGATAAGAAAGTAGAGAAATGTCAAGGACGTAGTTATAAGGATAAAGTTCCTGTATTCGGAATACTTGAAAGAGGTGGTAAGGTTGTTGCCAAAGTTGTTCCCAATACACAAGCTAAAACTATAGTTCCGATTATCAAAGAAAAAGTTGAATTAGGTAGTGTTGTTTATACTGATGGTTGGGATTACAGTGGACTGCATGGGAAGTATGTACAAAGGTCAGTAGACCATGAAAAACATTTCTATGGTACGACCTATGCAACAGATGAAGGCGAGATAATTGTTGTTAGTACGAACGGTATCGAAAATGTATGGTCACATTTCAAGAGAATGATATTTGGGATATACTATCATGTAAGCAAAAAATATATGCAGAGGTATATTGACGAATATATTTTCCGATTTAATACTCGAAATTTTACCGATTCTCAAAGATTTAATTTACTTTTGCGTAATGCAGCTTAGTTATGGGAAAGAAAAAGAAACAAGAAATAGACCTAAGTAACATTAAAACAGTGAGGTTAGAGATTAACTTTTCTGTTCCTAAAGAACAGTTCGATGAACTGCTCCGAAAGATGGCGCACATTGCGGAAGGGAAAACACCGGATCAAGTTGAAGATGAGAAAGATAAAGACAAGGAGGAAAAGAAGAAGGAGTAACGGTAATGCTATGATTAAATATGGGGTGTCCTACCACCCCATAGCGATAAATTATTAAGCCGATTTCTCTACTGGAATCCAAAAAGCGAATACTTTAGATTTCTTTGGATAAATCGTTTTACCATTTCTAATAATAGATTTAGCAAATATCAACTTGCATAATTTACCATTGATGACTTTGGAATTGGACATAATAACACCTCCTTCCTTTTTTGGCTTTTAGCCTGTTTAATGTCCTGTATCCTACTACAAGACAAAAAACCCAGTAGTAGGATACTGGGTTTCATTTTTTTAGGTGCAAAAACGGTAAGTGTTATTAGCTCCTTTTCCAAAAGTCAATGCAAATGTATAATTTATTACGTGATTAAAAAATATTTTCTTTATTTTTTAAGGAAGATTATCAGTAACTATAATTAATACTTTAATTTGAAATATCAAACTTTATATCTATATTTGCAGCGTATCATCGAATAGATGGTACGCTTTTTACGTATTATAGCCTAATCGCCATCGAACTACCACATTGACAGCAATAAGGCTATTTTAGAACTCACTTATGGGTGTATTGCGTTTATACGCCATATACTGGCGTAGACTTTTGCCTATAAGTGAGTAGGGTGTGGTAGCCCTCGATGGCGTTAGGCATTAGCTCTACGCCTTTTTCATATATATGCGTGAGGTGATGCTAACTAAATGGAAACATTATTATTTAGTATTAACCAATAAAACGCAAAATGTTATGAAGAAGCTAAAACTACTTTCCCTTTTGGTGCTACTAGGGTTCAATTCCTGCCAGCAAATGACCGTAGAACAGAAAATTGAAAAACAATTCAAAGCTTATGTAAATGAAAATTTTGATACTCCTTCATCTCTTAAAGAGATAGTATCTATTAAATTACACAATACTATAAGCATGGATAGTATAGTCAAAAAGGCAAGAGAAACTATAAATATTAGTGATGTTGTTGATTCAATCTCTCCATTAATAACAGATTCCGATTTCATAGAATACTTAAAATTCATTGAACCTCGCAATCCTAATTTTAGATTTAAAATAGAAGAAATGCAAACCGCTTTGAAAAATCTGAAATCATTTGATAACTTAACATATTCAGTAACTAAATTAAATCTAAAAACAGAACTTAAAGATTCCATTGAAAGTGATACTGTTTATACTTATAAGATTAAGTATAGAATAGAAACGAAGAATGAAATGAGTTTAGAGGATATATATGCTATTGTAGATAAACAGAATAATATAAAGGTTTGCGAATTTTTTGAAATATCCGATGCTTTTCCTGCTAAGATGAAGTTTTTCAATGATAATATAAATACCTTAGAACGATATTCAAATGATAAGTTTGTATTAGAACAAGATTTAGCGGATATATTGGAAGCTATTAGAGAAAAAGATTATTAATAAACTAAATCAAAAAAGTATGAGACAAAAGTGGAAGTGATTAAGTATTATTAGCAGATATTATGCTTGTGAATTAAGTATAACTTAGTATCTTTGAAACCAAATAAGAAGAGCTGCATCTACTAAATGCAGCTCCCAACAAAGCCTACTTCTTGTTAGTAGGAGGACAACGTTTATAAGGTTTGACAATTACCACTTGATTATCTCTAATGGCAATATATCCATCAACCTCAACGGTCTTTTCTTTGTTGCAGATATGCTTTTTCATAATAAAAAAGTTTTTAATTTATAGTCAAAAGCCTAACTACGTAGACCCTTTCCAATTATCCACGTAGTATTATGACAAGCATACTGTCTCTTATTTGCAAAGATAAAGGTTTGATCTGAATATCCAAATTTATATCAAACAAAGAAACGTGCTCTTTCCAGTTAACACCAACTAGAAAGAGCTTTTTTATTATAACTAAAAGTTATGGCACAAGGCTAGGTGTTGAGTCGTATATAAGTGCCTTATATTTATATGCAGACCGGGCACAGATAGAGCAAGTGCTTATCAACTTGTTAAAAAATGCCCGCGAAACGTGCGAGCGGAGAACGGATAAAAACATTGAGATAAAGTTTTTTTCTAAAGGCAACCCAACATTCACAATATCTGATAATGGTGAGGGAATTTTGCCAGATGTTCTGGATAAGATTTTCGTTCCTTTCTTTACTACCAAAACATCCAGTTCAGGCATCGGATTGAGCCTGTGCAAACAGATCATGACTTTGCATGACGGAAGTATTAACGTAAAATCAGAAATAGGGAAAGGAAGCTGTTTTATTCTTACTTTCCCTAAATGAGAACCACCGAAAGCCTCCCGAATCCTTTAATACGATGATTAGTCTGGGTAGTAGAGGAATTACTTATCCTCTACTACCCAGACTATTTGTATCGGGATTTAACTCCTTAACCGCCTCTTTGACCGCTTTATTAGTTGGCTTGCGATATGCTTCCGCTTGTTGAACGGGGACAATCTCATTCACCATTCTTTCATATCCTTTTTGCTCTAACAAGTGCACTTCTTTTTCACCTGTTTCTTTTTGTTTTCTTGTTTTCATAAGGCTTTTCATTTTAAAATTCTTATTTATAAAACAGAAAACATCGAAAGATAGTTCATACTCACAGATAATTTATGTACGGGGCAACCACCCCCAATATACCATTATGAGCTTGTTCACTCCGGTACAGTTATGAGCAATTTAATATTCTTTCTCTATAATAGGCACAATTCTTCCATCCCCTTCACTCTTCCTCTGTATCCCCGATTAACAGGGAGTTTGCAGGTGAAGAGCCGTTCTTTCACCTTCTTTTCATCGTGAACAAAATCAAATAGCCGCTTACCCTGATTACATCATTGAGCAAGATTAGTCAAGCTATTTCGTTATTAGTTTCAACCCCATTTGAAACTAAAAGTTTCACGCCTTGAAACAAAGTGTTTCACACCGAGAAACGAAGTGTTTCAAGGATTGAAACTATTTTTGAAACCTAATCGCTTACAGGTGAAGAGGTGGTGAAGTTGTTGCCCTTCACCCGCAAACTCCCTATTCATCGAAGAGACAGAGAAAAGGTGAAAGAGGAGATGAAAAGATGAATTACGATGTCCGATGATACTTCTAATCTCTGACAAGAAAAAAAAGTGAGCCCGCAAAGTGATGAGATTCAAGGTATTGAGAAATAATAGGTAAAAAACATTCGTTTAGCTATTGTTAATTAAAAAATACTCCCTATCTTTGCACCGCTTTTGAAAAGAACAACCCTTCAAAAAAGTAGCGGGGTGTAGCGCAGTCCGGTTAGCGCACCTGCTTTGGGAGCAGGGGG
>ERZ772854.1523-NODE-1523-length-21630-cov-7.194994_pt1 | contig 21630 bp, 18 predicted proteins | sample MGYA00580844_ERZ772854 | MGnify/ENA primary metagenome ERZ772854 (study PRJEB29015, sample SAMEA2737727) | human gut metagenome | biome: human gut; feature: human-associated habitat; material: faeces | place: China | collected 2012 ...
TTCCTCATGCAAGCATGATCATTACCTGAATACATGTGATGAGTGAACTGTAACGGAGAACATTCTGGGATGTATTCGAAAAGCATGGATTTATTGACGTGTGTTTTTGATAATGGTAGAATTAACATAATTAGATGCTGAAGGCATTTTTGATTAATGTATTGGGAGGTATTTTTTATGGAACAGCAGATTTTTACCAACGAGAGCATTTTATCCTGGCTGCAGTATTTTGCGAAAAACACAGCCATTGATCTGGAAAAAGTAAAGATGCTTGATATCACCCGAAAAAATAAAAACCTGATTCCGACAGTTGAGTCACACAAAGCAGTATTGGTGTTTACGGAAGCTGGAATTGACGATATTTTTTACCGGATGTGGAACGCAGGACTGGGGGACTGCGATGTATGGTATAACGAGGGCTCAGAGCCTGCAGGCGAGATAAAACACGATAAAGTGAGCAATATGATCAACCGTGGCATCAACGCATCCGCAGGCATGCTGATCGTAAATGAGCATGCGCGTAACACCTACAAGATTGGTATGGACAACCATAATTTTAAACGTGGTTCCATTCATTATGTAGGAAGTGAGATCCGTTCCGTCATCTTAAATAAGATGCATGTAGGGCGTCAGGACGACATTTGTGTCATCAGTGGAGAAAGTATTGCGGTAGAGGCTGCAATCATCGCTACAGAGGGCACTGTGATCGCTGTAGAATACAACAAAGACGACCGTGCGACCATGGAAGAGAACATTGACCATTTTGGCTTGCACAACATTCAGGTGATCGATCATGTGGATGAGGAGACGATGAAAGGATGTCCGGTTCCGTCACTGGTATTTATGGTGGCATCCGCAAGTATGGAGCAGGAGATTGAGTACCTGACAAAATTAAATCCGCAGATCAGCATTGTGATCTATACATTAGATTTTGGCGTAGCGGCATCTATTTCCGGCATTTTTGAAAAATACGGTATCAAAGATACTGAGGTTATCCAGATTTCCGTAGCCAGATTGAACAGCAAAAATTCTTTCGAGCAGCAGCCGGCACCATGGATCATTACAGGAAAGGCAGACTGCTAAAAAATGGCGAAAGTATTATTATTTCAGTGTGAAAATGAGAATGAGATCCGTCAGATTCTGACACCAATGAAAATACAGGCGGTGTCTGTCCCGAAGACGAAATTTCATATGGCATTGGGGGATCTTGCCAGGGGAAAAGATGATGGTGGGTATTTCGGCGGTGCGTATCCGAAAGGCAGCATGATCGTGATGTGTGACTTTACGGAGAAGCAGCTAGATCGGCTTCTGATGGATTTACGTAGTCGCAACGTAAAAGTAGACTATAAGATGGTTATGACGCCTACAAACGCCTCATGGGACGTTCTACACGTATATTTCGAGGCGCAGCGCGAGAAGATGATGTACGAAATGGCACAACGGGACCGGAAGCGCTTTTAAGATCTTGCTTGGTGGCTGAAAATTTTAGGTTGTGAAAGCGCCAGTCAGCAATCTTACCTCTGTAGCTAACAATCGCTTGCCGAGGTAAGATTGCCTGACTGACGCTATTTACGTTACGGCAATCATAAAATTTTACGCCACGACGGCGCTGCGTGCCAGAAAGAAACTTTCCAGTTGTAAATAGTGGAAAATGTTACAAGTATTGTAGAAAAATAAGTATCGATATGAAATAGGGATATGTAACGTAAATGAAAGAAAAGAAGAAATTTTCCTCAGCAAGCGATTATTAGCTGCGGAGGTAAATTTCTTCTTTTCTTTATCACAACCTATCGTTTAAAAACAAGTTTTCAAAACTTAGCTTAAAGCTGCAGTAATGATAGCCATGGAGTAAACTTCCAGAGCGTTGCATCCTCTAGACAGATCGTTGATCGGTGCATTCAGACCAAGAAGGATCGGACCGTAAGCATCGAATCCACCAAGACGCTGAGCGATTTTGTAACCGATGTTACCAGCGTTGATGTCTGGGAAGATAAATGTGTTAGCATGTCCGGCAACTTTTGAATCCGGGCATTTTGTCTCAGCAACACGCGGAGATACAGCAGCGTCGAACTGAAGCTCACCATCGATAGCAAGATCCGGAGCAGCTTCTTTTGCTTTTGCACAAGCGTTACGCATTTTGTCAACGTCCTCACCTTTACCGGATCCGAGTGTTGAGTAGCTAAGGAAAGCAATCTTAGGATCGATACCGAAGATTTTAGCACACTGAGCTGTCTCAAGAGCGATCTCTACCAGATCATCCTCAGACGGTTTGATGTTGATTGCGCAGTCACCCATTGCCAGTACTTCGTTGTCGCCTGTAGCAGCCGGACGAACGAGGATGAAGCAGGATGATACGATCTTGTTGCCTGGTTTTGTTTTGATAAGCTGAAGAGCCGGACGAACGGTATCAGCTGTAGAATATGTAGCACCACCAAGTAAGCAGTCAGCAACGCCCATTTTTACAAGCATTGTTCCGAAGTAGTTACCATGAGATAATGCTTCGCGGCACTGCTCCTCTGTCATTTTACCTTTACGAAGTTCAACCATCTGTGCAACCATCTCATCCATGCGGTCATAGTTCTTAGGATCGATGATCTCTGCACCGTTGATATTGTAGCCTGCTTCCTCAGCAGCAGCTCTAACTTCAGCTTCATTACCAACTAAGATTGGTTTTAAGAATGTACCTGCAAGCAGACGTGAAGAAGCTTCCAGAATACGTGCATCTGTTCCCTCAGTAAAGACGATTGTACGAGGGTTGTCTTTTAATTTCTGTATTAATGTTTTGAACATTGGTTTCGTTTACCTCCATTAATAATTTAATATACTCGTCATTTCTATTTTATACGTTTTGCTTTAAATTGCAAGCTACTTTGCCTATTGTTTCTCATAAAAAAATGATATTTTTTTGTTATTTTGTATGAAAAATTACAGTTCAAATAAAGATGCCTGTATCATTTCGCCGGGATTCAGCGTTAAAATGTTAGGATCATTGGTTCCGACGATCAGATGTTCCAGTGTGGAAATGTTTCCGGAAACCGTATTTCTGGTAAAATTCAGGCAGGCAGCAGCCTGGTCCGCATATTGTTCCACTGGTTTTAAATCAAAGCATCCGGTATTGATTACGGATAAGGTGTGATAGCCATCATACATCGTTTGTAGGATCATATTGCGCATTTCAGGTTCATACTGGCGGGATAAAATTTGGTACTGTTGTAAAATCGCTTCTTTATCCAGCGTCCATCCGCGGGTCAGGTAGATCGCATCTGTTTCGGTCTGTTTGCGTTCGGTTCGAGGCTTTTTGCAAAGTAACTGATTAATACAGTCGTCAAAACGCGGGAGACGAAGCAGCGTATGTTTGCTGATAAGTCCTGCGGTTCCGTTGCCGCAAAGCCCAAAAGTCAACAGAATTTCATCTTGATTTTGCAAGGCATCAATATAATGCTGCAAGATTCGGTTCAGTTTTTCCGGCGTGCTGTGCAGACCGCGTTCCACCCAGATGACGGGAAGATCAATGTCCGTTTGTTGTAAAATATGATTGACCTCATCTGCAAGCATGGCGCAGGAGATGAGGGTCCGCTTTTTCTTATCCATAAGAGTAAATGCTCCTTTACTTGGAGGTATTAATCGTATCGTATCATAAATAACAACTTTTTTCCAAAAATACTTGCATTTTAGTTTTATATCCGTTATAATAGCACTTGCGTTAAAGACGTATGCGCCTTTAGCTCAGTTGGTAGAGCAGTAGACTCTTAATCTATTTGTCCAGGGTTCGAATCCCTGAAGGCGCATTATATGAGGTCATCCAAGCGGATGACTTTTTTACTATATAAAATAGAAAATATGAATATAAAGCATCTCAGAGCAATTTCTGAGGTGCTTTTCTTAATATATAGAGAGTTAGAACAGCATATCTTTTGTAAGAAATATAAAAAAATGGTAAGTATTATAGAAGATAAGTGTGACGGGAATAACTGGAATTGGTAACTATCTCAGAACATGATTTTTGGGAATAACAGGGAGAAAGAGAGAGTGACAAAATATGACAGAATTACTGATAAAATTATTTGTAAAAAATAATAAAGATACAAAGAATACCAAGGTTCGACTGGCCTATGGAAATCTGGCAGGAATTGTAGGTATTTTATGTAATGTGCTGCTGTTTGCTGGAAAATATATTATCGGAATGTTATTCGGATCCATCGCAATTGCAGCAGATGCGGTAAATAACTTAAGTGATGCGTCCAGCAATATTGTCAGTCTGCTTGGATTTAAACTGGGATCAAAAAAAGCAGATGAGGAGCATCCGTATGGTCATGCGCGGTATGAGTATCTGGCGGGACTTGTGGTCTGTGTCATTATCGTGGCTATCGGCTTGTCACTGGCAAAAGAAAGTATTTTGAAAGTCATTCATCCGTCAGAAGTGGATTGCAATGTGCTGATGATCGTAGTACTTCTTATTTCCATTTGCGTAAAACTGTGGATGAGTATTTTTAATAAGAAAATTGGTATGAGAATCGAATCCGATACACTGATCGCGACGGCGGCAGACAGTCGAAATGATGTGATTTCTACGTCAGCTGTTGTAGTTGCAACTATTTTATGTAAGGTGACAGGGTTAAATATTATTGATGGTATTGCCGGTATCGGTGTGGCTGTATTTATTTTGTACAGTGGTATTGGACTGATCAAAGAAACGTTAAGTCCGCTGCTTGGAAAAGTACCGGCAGCAGAATTTGTCAATCATATTACGGAGAAAATTCAGTCATATCCGGGAGTAATCGGAGTGCATGATCTGATGATCCATGATTACGGCCCGGGAAATCTGTTTGCCACGGTGCATGTGGAATTTCCGGCAGAAACACCGGTCATTGAGGCACATGAGGTCATGGATGAGATCGAGCGTGATTTTCAGGAACAGGAGCATATGATTCTGACAATTCACTATGATCCGATCGTTGAGGAAAATGCGGAAGTGGCAGAAATCAGAGCTTTTGTCAGCAAGGCTGCAAAGGAGTTTGATGAGAGACTTTCCATTCACGAAGTCCGTCTGGTTCCGGGAAATGAGTCCAGTAACGTAATTTTTGACTGTGTAAAACCGGCTGGATTTAAAAGCAGCGATGGCGAGATTTCATCTTATCTGCAGAAACGTGTGGCAGAATGGAATCCGCGCTATCGCTGTGTGATCAAAGTAGAGCAGAGTTATGTCTGAGAAATTCGTTTCCGAAAAGATTCCGGTGAGAATGTAAATGTTTCCAGAAATACTTTGTTAAAATAGTAGGTGCTGGAATATCCGAGCATGGATGCGATGCCATTAATTGGAATATCTTTGTTTTTCAGCAATTGGATGGCTTTATTCATGCGGATTTCCGTTAGAAGTTCAGAAAAGCCTTTCCCGGTATTTTTTTTGAAAATACGGATGACCTGGCGTTCACTGTAATTGAAAGCAAGAGCAAGTTTTGACAGCGTAACTGTCTGGTAATGCATTTGCATATAATTCAGCAGGGAACGGAAATTTTCATCAGAATTATTGATATATGAAGTGGAAAAAACAGCTTCATCTTCATGGGAACGCATAAGAATCAGAATAAATTCCATGACAAGCAGCTCAATCATTTTATCGCAGTATTTTAGATTATTTTCCCATTCTTCATAGACCTTTAAGACCAATTCTTTTAATGCAGAGTCATTCTGACAGTGCCAGATAATATAGCCGTTAGAATCTCCGTAAATCACATTGGAAAACAGTGTGGATAAATAATTATTGTTATTCAGCAAATGAAAGAAAACAGTATCAAATGTTGTGACACGCAGAATGAAATCAACAATGATGCTGTTTTTATTTTGTGTCTGAAATGTGTGCTGAAGGTTTGGAGGACATAAAATAATATCCCCATCCTGAAGTGGGGTGGATTTCTCCGCATCAATCAGCAGGCTGTGATCACTTTTCAGAACATAATTGATCTCAATAAACTGATGGGAATGCATCAGCAGTGGCATATATCTCAGATTTTTCAAAATACAGACATTTTGATTTTCCGGGATAAAAAAATCTTCAGAAAGATGTCCGGATGAACCGGTGAGAAAAAAAGTCTGATCCGGGAGCTGCTTGTGCCATTCCGCTTCCAGCAAATGCAGCAGATATATATAATCCTGCTCATTTGCTAAGGGATTAATGATTTTGGTCTGATAAACCGGAAATTTTTTCAAAAAATTTTTTAAAAAATGCTCAGTGTCATTAAGTGGAAGCAAATTGTTCTCTGATATCATAATAACTGTCTCCTTTTGCAACAGCTACTTTCGGAATTTTTCTAAATGAGTCATTCCAACCGTATAAGAATGAATATGTGAATGAGTTTTTTGTGTCATTTCTTTTGAAATAAATGTCATAAAATTTGTGACATTATAGATTATAATCTCATCATCAAAAGAAAACAAGCAGGAGGTTTGTTATGAAAAGAGAAAAATTAAAGTTGTCAACGATTTTGTCATATGCATTGGCAACCGGAAGTGGATATCAGATCATGGGTTCTTTAGTTGGGGCGTATCTGATGATCTTCCTGACAGATACGTTTGGAGTACCGGCAGGAGCTGTTGGTGTGATTACTGTAGTTGCTTCTGTATGGGATGCAATTAATGATCCGATGATGGGAACGATTGCTGACAGAACAAAGAGCCGTTGGGGAAAATACAGACCGTATTTTCTGTTTATTCCGGCGATTTTGACGGTTGTTGTAGTATTATTGTTTGCAAGTCCAAATATTGGAACACATGGAAAAATCATATGGACAGCAGTCTTTTATATTTTGTACGGAATGCTCAGAACTGCCATTGAAATTCCAAGTGGTGCACTGATCAATGCAGTTACAGATGAGCCATCAGAGAGAAGCAAAATGATCAATGCTTATACAATGGTAATGGGAATTTGCACAACGATTGCAACTTCTTTTGGTTTGTCGCTGGTTTCGCTGTTTGGTGGAGATAATACAGCAAAGGGATATATGATCGTTGTTGGTCTGGCAGGTGTTATCATGACAATTACATGCTGGATGTGTTTTTTAACGACAAAAGAGACTTGTGTACAACATAATGAGCAGAAGCCGCTGATGGAAGAAATTAAAAGTTTATTTCATGTAAAAGGTCTGTTAAGTGTTATTGCTGTCTGGCTGGCAGCATACACAGCGTATAATATCATGATGTCATCTTCTGTTTATTACATTATGTACTGTTTATGCAGACCGGATTTAATCTCTATGTATATGTTGGATGTTTCACTGGTTGGACTTCTTGGAATTGTTATCATTGTTCCACTGTTTATGAGATTATTCCACAAGACACAAAAAGCATTTGCAATTTCTCAGGTTGCAGTAATTATATGTGATATCTTAATCGTAATTTTTCATGGAAACATGACAGTATTATTTGTCTGCTCTGGCGTTGCATCTATGTTTGCAACAGCATCTATGCCATTCAGTGCAATGATGATGACAGAAATGACAGATCTGGTATTGATTAATTCTGGAAGAGTTGTAAATGGAACGATGGCAGCTTTGAAAGGATTTTCCAATAAAGCAGGTATTGCTATTTCCAGCGCAGTCGTAAGTTTTACACTTGCAGCAACAGGATATATTGCGAATGCTATTGGACAAGAGCCACAGGCGGTTATCACGGGAATCACGGTTGCAAGATTTGTGGTTCCGGTTATTTGTGGAATTGTCATTATTTTAGCATTAGTGAAATATCCGATCACGGATGAAATCAGACAGAAAGTAAGAGCTGTATATGAAAAACAGCATACAGAAAATAAGTAATATTTAGAGGAATAAAATGAAGTTAACAGATATTAATATAAGAGATCCATACATCTTGTGTAGTGGAGACTGGTACTATATGTACGGAACCAGAGCAGAGACCTGTTGGGGAGCGGCAGAAGGATTTGACTGTTTTAAAAGTAAGGATCTGGAGAACTGGGAAGGACCATTTGAAATTTTTCACAAACCGGAAGATTTTTGGGCAGATCGTTGTTTCTGGGCTCCGGAATGTTATGAAATTAATGGAAAGTATTATCTGGTTGCCACGTTTGGCAGTGAAAAACATAAGGGCATTCAGATTTTACAGTCAGATACACCGGATGGAACATTTCAGATTATGACCGAAAAACCGCTGACACCGGACAATTGGAATTGTATTGATGGGATGCTTTATCAGGAAAAGGAAAAAATCTATCTGATATTTTCCCATTCTTTTGAGGATGTTCCGGATGGTGATATGTGTATGGTTGAATTGGAAAATGATTTTAGCAGTACAAAAGGTGAAATTTTCACTTTATTTTCTGCAAAAGATGCTGGTTGGGCTGTTCCAATACCTTTTGCAAAAGCAGAATTTGGAATGGATGGTGATGTATATTTTACAGATGGTCCGGCAGTGTATCGTCAACAGAATGGTAAATTACTGATTCTCTGGTCCAGTTGGGGCGAAAAAGGTTATACCGTTGGTCAGGCAGTTTCTGATTCCGGAAAAATAGAAGGACCGTGGAGACATTTGGAGCAGATTGTTTTTGGTCCAGATGGTGGGCATGGGATGTTTTTCCACACAAAAGAAGGTGCGTTAAAATACCTGCTACATTATCCAAATCAACCGGGAGATGAGCACCCTCTTTTACTGGAACTGGCAGAAACTGAGTTGGGATTAAAAGCAACTTTAAGTTAATGCGGTCAATTTACCTTTTTAGAATTTGCATATATATTACTCAATAATTTCTACTTCAACTTTCGCCACAAATTCAGTTTCATTTTTGGTGATAAAATTATTTACCACGTCGTATTCAATGTAAAGATCACTGGTCTTAAGCTGATGCTGTTTTTTATAATTCAGCATTCGTTCATAAGTCTCACCGATTGTATTCCAATGACCGACATGATAGGCTGTCAGATATTTTCCAGCGGGAAGTATCTGGCAGTTTTTTATTGCAGGCTTCTGTTCCATGAGCAGAGCAACATTATCATAGGCATCGTAAATACCATGTTCCACATTTTTTCCGTACTGAAAATAAGCAATATCATAATCCAGATAAGGATTGGTCTTTTGTAACAATGAAATCAGCTTATTGAGATTTTTGGAAAAAGACTGATTAGAATTTGGCTCTGCCTCTCTGTAAAGATAGTAACAGTCCGGATAAGTCGTGATTTCAATTTTTGAAAAATCGGTCTGTTCCGCAATCTGAATCTTGTTTCTCTGTTGCTGCATCCATTTTTTCATGGATTGTAGTTTCTTAATCTGCTTTGCAATCTGTGCTTCATGTTCCAGAAATATCTGCTGAAAAAGTTCTGGGGTTCGCTGTGAAACATATGTTTGAATTTCCTTTAATGGCATGTCGAGATCACGCAAAACCAGAATTGTGTTTAAAATATCAATCTGATCGATGGAATAAAACCGATAACCCTTTTCGTTAATATATTTCGGTTGAAACAGACCTATGTCATCATAATGAAAAAGTGTATGCTTTGTAATACCCATGAGCTGGGTCAGTTCGCCGGTGGTCAGATAATCTTTGCGTTCCATATACTTTAACTTCTCCTGTCTTGTAATTGCAATCTATAGGCATCCTGTGATTCCTATGCATTATGTGATTTGAGTAGATTATAATTTGATAATGATGTAAAAAATCTCCTGCAGACATGTTGTAAAAATCTGCTTGACTATAGGGTTACCCTATAGTATATGCTGTCAGAAGTCAAGATATAAAAGGTGAAAAAGCACATTTGTCACGTTGTATCATATGGGGAAAATGTGCAGATAACGGATAGAAGTATTATAAAAAAGTATGTAAGTTTGAGAAAGCAGGTGTTTTTATGAGTATGTCTTTGAACCAAGAGTTTACTCCTTTGAAATTGTTGCGATTTGCGGCACCATCCATCATTATGATGATGTTTATGTCGTTGTATACGATCATTGATGGAATGTTTGTATCACGTTTTGTTGGAAGTAATGCATTATCTGCAACTAATATTGTGTACCCGGTTGTAAATATTATGATCGCAATTGCAACGATGCTTGCGACTGGTGGAAATGCTATCATCAGTAAATATTTGGGAGAAGGAAAAAAGAAAGAAGCCAAAGAAAGGCTTACCATGTTTGTGGTCATTACTTTAATTGTCAGTGTGGTGATTATGCTGATCACGCTGATTTTTCTGGATCAGATCTGCTATCTGCTTGGTTCTACCGATGAATTACTGCCATATTGCAGAAACTATCTGATGATTCTTGCATTTTTTGCTCCGGCTTGTATGTTACAGTCTTTGTTTCAGTGTTATCTGGTAACTGCAGAGCGTCCGACACTGGGACTGGTTCTGATCATTTTAGCAGGAGTTTTAAATGCAGTGCTGGATTATGTAATGATCGTGCATTGCCATCTGGGAATCAGCGGTGCAGCGCTGGCAACCGGACTTGGTCAGTCGATACCGGCAATTGCGGGATTGATTTTCTTTTTCACAAATAAAAAGGGACTTTGTTTTACACGGTTTCGTGTGAAAGTTGGAGATTTTTTTCATGCATGCTATAATGGCTCTTCCGAAATGGTATCTCAGCTGGCAGCAGCTATTATCACGTTTTTATTTAATTCAGTTATGATGCGGCTGGCCGGTGCAAATGGTGTGGCTGCCATCACGATCATTTTGTATGGAGAATTTTTGTTTAATTCATTTCATCTTGGATTCGCTGTTGGAATTGCTCCGATTGTCGGTTTTCAGTATGGTGCACAAAATAAAGCTCAGCTGAAGCGTATATATAAGACAACTTTTATTTTTGTAATTGCATCATCTGTTGTGATCACTGTGATCGCTGCATTTCTGGCAAAACCAATCGTTTCGATATTTACAAAGGATCCTGGAACCTGGGAACTGGCCTCTGTAGGATTTCAGATTTTTGCGATAAATTTTCTGTTCAGTGGGGTTAATATTGCATCTTCCGGATTTTTTACCGCTCTGTCTAATGGAAAAGTATCTGCGCTGATTTCTTTTTGCAGGACATTGCTTTTTACCGTTTTATTTTTACTTGTGTTGCCGCACGTACTGGGCTTGAACGGTGCGTGGATCGCGATTCCTTCCTCGGAACTGTGTACATTAGTCCTGTCAGTCTGTATGCATGTGAAATATTTTATAAAAAAGAGTGAAAAAAATTATATTTTGGGATAAAATGTACGTTATGAATGAACGGGAGAAGGAGGACGCCGTAAAATGGCAATCCATGTAAAAAGCGAAATTGGAAAACTGAAAAAAGTTATGCTCCACAGACCCGGTCAGGAGCTGGAACATCTGGTTCCGGAAGATCTGGAGAGGCTTTTATTTGATGATATTCCGTACTTGAAAACCGCAAAAATCGAACACGATATGTTTGCAGAAATTATGCGGGGACAGGGAGTGGAAGTGGTATATCTGGAAGATCTGACCGCAGATGTACTGAAAAATCCGGAGAAAAAGGAGCAGTTTGTCCGGGAATTTATTGCAGAGGGCGGTGCTTCGGCAGCGAAAGTCCGTGACCAGTTGTACGACTATCTGATGAAAATTTCAGATGAAAAAGAACTGGTGTTAAAGACCATGTCCGGAATCCGGGCTTCTGAATTGAATGTAAAAATGAGCTGCCCGCTGGTAAGCCTGGTGAAAAAAGAAAGTCAGTTTTTACTTGATCCGATCCCGAACCTTTATTTTACCAGAGATCCTTTTGCCTGCATAGGAAACGGTGTCAGTCTGAACCGGATGTATTCCCGAACCAGAAGACGGGAAACACTTTACGGAAAATATATTTTAAAATATCATCCGGATTTTGCAGGAAAAGTACCGTTTTACTATGATCGGGATATGGATTTTTCTATTGAAGGCGGAGATATCCTGAACCTGAGCAATAAAGTGATCGCCATTGGAATTTCACAGCGTACCACTCCGGAAGCCATTGAACTTCTGGCACAGAATATTTTCGTGGATAAAGCGTCAGAGATTGAAACGATTATCGCATTGGATATTCCGGCTGTACGTGCATTTATGCATCTGGACACAGTATGCACGCAGGTGGATTATGATAAATTTACGATTCATCCGGGTATCATGCAGACGCTGCGTATTTTTGAAATCAAACCGGGAGATCGGAAAGGACAGCTGAAAGTAACGGAGTCCGATGCGATGCTTTCGGATATTCTTGCAAAATATCTGGAATTGGATAAAGTGACGTTGATCAAATGCGGTGGAAAAGACCGGATTGCTTCTGAGCGTGAACAGTGGAACGATGGTTCCAATACTCTTTGCATTGAGCCGGGAAAAGTTGTCGTATATGATCGAAATTATGTGACCAATGAGATTTTACGTCAGCATGGCATTGAGGTGCTGGAAATGGCAAGTTCGGAGCTTTCCAGAGGTCGGGGAGGCCCACGTTGTATGAGCATGCCGCTGGAGCGGGAAGACCTGTCAGGGGGGAGCTTTTCTATATCTACGTCTTGATTATAAGCATGATTTCTAAATAATATAATTAGAAAACCATTCACATTTCTTTTTGTTTGAGCTATGATAAACGTATCTATGGGAAAACATCAGAGGAAGTGGATGGTTTTCTTTTTTACAGGATTACAAAAATGTGTAGAAGAATGACATACATTTTTGACTATAATCTTATTGTTAAAATAGCTTACAGAAAAATGTAGGGAGTGAAAAAATGATCAGAGAAATTAACGTAAAAGAATTAACCGATAACATCAGCGAGATGTGTATACAGGCGAACCATTATCTGTCACCGGATATGGATGCATGCATGAAACAGGCCGTTGAGACAGAAAAATCAGAGCTTGGAAAAAAAATCCTGAATCAGCTTCAGGAAAATCTGGAAATTGCAGATAAAGAGATGATCCCGATTTGTCAGGATACCGGAATGGCCGTTATTTTTATGGAAATAGGGCAGGACGTACATTTTGTGGGCGGTGATTTTGAGGAAGCTGTCAACGAAGGTGTCCGCCGTGGTTATGTGGACGGCTATCTGAGAAAATCTGTTGTAAAAGATCCGCTGATCCGTGAAAATACAAAAGACAACACACCGGCAATTCTTCATACAAAAATTGTTCCGGGCGATAAAGTAAAAATTACTATTGCACCGAAAGGGTTCGGCAGTGAAAATATGAGCCGCATTTTTATGCTGAAACCGGCAGACGGTATCGAAGGTGTAAAAAATGCGATTCTGGCGGCAGTCAAAGATGCAGGTCCAAATGCCTGTCCGCCAATGGTTGTGGGCGTAGGTATCGGTGGAACTTTTGAAAAATGTGCCCTGCTTGCAAAACAGGCGCTGACCAGACCGGTAAATGAACATTCCGACATTCCATATGTCAAAGAAATGGAAGAAGAAATGCTGACAAAGATCAATCATCTTGGTATTGGACCGGGGGGACTTGGCGGCACAACCACAGCGCTGGCAGTCAACATCAATACTTATCCGACCCATATCGCAGGACTTCCTGTGGCAATCAATATCTGTTGCCATGTCAACAGACATGCAGTAAGAGAACTGTAGATTTAAGTTAAATGCGGGAAATTTACAGGAATATAGATAATATTTATGACTTCCGGGAAAATTCTAGGAACATGAATGAACAGAAAATTGATTGAATACCAGGAGGAAATCATTATGGATAAACATATACATACACCAATTACAGAAGAAATTACCGCTGATTTAAAAGCAGGCGATTACGTTTATATCACAGGTACACTTTATGTAGCCAGAGATGCTGCACACAAACGTATGATGGAAGTACTGGATGAAGGAAAAGAACTTCCTATCGACATCAAAAACTGTACCATTTATTACATGGGACCATCCCCGGCAAGAGAAGGTCGTCCGATCGGTTCTGCAGGCCCGACTACCGCAAGCCGTATGGATAAATATGCTCCGCGTCTGCTTGATCTTGGCGAAAAAGCCATGATCGGAAAAGGCAAACGTACCAAAGAAGTCATTGATGCAGTCATCCGCAACAAAGCAGTTTACTTCGCTGCCATCGGCGGCGCAGGCGCATTGCTTTCCAAATGTATCAAAAAATCAGAAATTGTCTGCTACGAAGACCTTGGAGCAGAGGCAATCCGTAAGATTGAAGTTGAGGATTTCCCGGTTATCGTAGTCGTAGACTCTGAAGGAAACAATTTGTATGAAACTGCAATCAAAAAATTTGCGGTAGAAGATTAATCGTTATAATTTTTATTTAGAAGATGATGAAATAAAGGAATCACACATAGCTTTGATAAATACTGATAGTGATAGGAAATATCAAAGTATGTGTGATTTGTTTTATAAAAATGAAAAACATGAAAAAAGTTGGAAAATAGCCATATAATACATAAAAAATTAAGAAATTCATACATTTTTTTCACAGTTTTATTTTCTAATATATTTATATCTCAAATCAGAATAAAAATTTACATAATCTGATTCGGCACCAAAAGCAAAACACAGGAGGACTGACGGTGAAAAAGAAATTCAAACACAAAAAACTGGTGATCGTACTGGCCATCATTGTAGTAGCAATCATTGTGCTGGTTGGTGTAGCCAAACGAAAATTAAACAGCGTAGCAGAGGCAACCAACATTGTACAACTGGAAAAAGTAGATAAACGGGATCTGTCCGATTTTATATCTCTGACAGGAACCGTAAGCGGCGAAACCAAGATCAACTATTCATCTACCGCAGCGACAGAAATCAAATCGGTCAATGTACAGGTCGGTGATGTAGTAAAAGTGGGTGATGTGATCGCAACTTTGGACAAAGATTCCATTCAGAAACAGATTGATGTACTGGAGAAATCATTATCTAACGCAGCAGCCTTAAAGCAGAATGAAAACAGTCAGAATCAGCGTACTTTAGAGCGTGCAAAAGAAGACCAGAAAACACAGCTTGCGCAGGCAAACGACAGCATCAACAGTGCAGAGGCTGCATATACCGCAGCACAGAATACGGTAAATTCATTAAATAATCAGATCAAAACCGTATCCGATCAGATAAATGCAGCATCCGATGAGGACGCAAAAGCAGATCTTCAGTCAAAACTTTCCGACCTTCAGGATCAGCTTTCCAGTGCAAAAAGTGATCTGACTTCCGCAGACAGTGCCCGAAAAGAAGCAAAAAATAACTATACAAGTGTGAAATCATCTACGGATGATGCTATTTATTCTGCTCAGAACAGTATTGATTCTGCAAAATACAACCAGACGGATGACAGTGATACACAGACACAGTTGGATCAGCTGAAAAAACAGCTGGAAGACTGCACCATCACAAGCAAGAGTGAAGGTATCGTTACTGCAGTCAATATTTCTGTTGGTGATGTAAATACAGCAAACAGTACTTTGGTTACGGTTGAAAATAATACCGATATGATCGTAAATGCCAGCGTCACAGAGAAGGATATTCTGAAATTGCAGGAGGGTATGAAAGCCATCGTTACTTCCGATGCACTGGATGATCAGGAAATCAATGGTGAGATCATTAAAGTAGTAAAAGTATACAATGCATCTCAGCCAACTACCGAGCAGACCGGACAGGAGACTTCCGGTGCTTCCAATACAGGTGGCTTTTCCGTACAGATCAAACTGGATCACTGTGATCTGATCAGTGGCATGAGTGCCAAGGCAAAAGTTGTCCTGACAGACCGTCAAAATGTGTTGGCTGTTCCATATGATCTGGTGCAGCAGGATGAAAATAACAAAGATTATGTACTTTGTGCCGAAGATAACGGTGACGGAACTTATACAGCTGTAAAGAAAAATGTCACAGTAGGCGATGAGATTAACTATTATACCGAAGTGACCGGTGGAGATCTGAAAGCAGGCGACTATGTCATCATGGATTACTCTATTTCCGAAGGAGATACCTTTACTGGAGAAATTGGCAGTGATGAGAGTGGAAATGAAAATACAGGTGACGGTTCTACAAGTGTAAGTTCTGAAGTAACTGCGGATTAATCATGGAGGTTTTTATACATGTCAAATGAAATTATGATCCGCATGGAACAGATCGTAAAAACATATTATATCGGTCAGCCAAACGAACTGGAAATTCTTCATGGTATCAATCTGGACGTAAAACGTGGCGAGTTTGTTTCCATCGTAGGAGAATCCGGTTCCGGAAAAAGTACGCTGATGAATATTATGGGGATTCTGGATCGTCAGACTTCCGGTAATTATTTTCTGGAAGGAGAGGATGTCAATAGCATGGATGATACCGTGCGAAGTGTCATGCGGAATAAAAAAATAGGGTTTGTATTTCAGAATTTTAATCTGATTCCCAGAGCTAATGCCTTAAAAAATGTAACCCTGCCTTTGATGTACAGTGAGCATCGTCCGAAAAATGCAAAGGAAATCGGTATGCAGATGCTGGAACTGGTGGGAATGGCAGATCGTGCCACACACCGTCCGAATGAGCTGTCCGGTGGACAGAAACAGCGAATTGCTATTGCCAGGGCGATGATCAATGATCCTTCCATTATTCTTGCAGATGAGCCGACCGGTGCACTGGATTCCCAGACCGGTCATATGATCATGGATATTTTTCACAAGCTCCATGAAGAACAGGGAAAAACAGTCGTACTGATCACTCATTCAAAGGAACTGGCTGCAGAGACCGAGCGAATTGTCACATTAAATGATGGTATGATCGTATCTGACAGCAGAAAAACAGAAAAAGGCTGTGATTTGTCAGAACATCACAAGATGAATGATGGATGCAATAAGCCAGAAATCGGAGAGGAGGGAATGATATGCTGATAGAGAATATCAAAGAAGCCTTTCAGAACCTTCTTTCCAATAAAATGCGTTCCCTGCTGACCATGCTTGGAATCATCATCGGTATTTCTGCGGTTATCACGATAACCACCATCGGAACATCCATCAAATCAACGTTGAATGCTACATTAAATTCCCTTGGTGGAAACAGTATCAGTGCCAGTGTGGATGCTATTTATCCGGAAGATGATGCGGACTGGTCAAACTGGGAATATCCGGAGATGACAGCAGATGATTATATTACGCAGGATATGCTGGATGAATTACAGGAAACATACCCGGACGAGATCGCAGGTTTTGGTATTTCAGCTTATCTTGGCAGCGGTCAGATTTACAAAAACAGTGATAAATATGCGAATGTGGACGCAACAGGAACGACAAAAGAAGAACTGGAGTACATGAAAATTAATATTCTTCGTGGACGTAATCTGACAAAGCAGGATATGAAAAAGGAGAAGCGTGTATGTGTTGTATCTGATACGATGGCATCCTATTATTTCGGCAGTGAAGATCCTATCGGACAGCAGATCATTTACAGTGGAAGTGATGGTTATTCTTATGAATTTACAGTAGTAGGTGTGTATGAATATAATGCTGCTATTTTCGGTAAACAGGATACGACGATTCCGGAAAAAGACCGCAGCACTACCATGTATATCCCTGCTACAACTGCAAATAAATTAAATCATAGTGAAGCGACCAATGGATATACATATATAAGTGTTCTTTTAAAAACAGGTGCGGATCAAAATCAGGCAGAAACAGATATACAGAGCTTTTTTGCAGACAAATATGCAAAAAATGAAAAATGGCAGGTCACAACATACAATATGTCTTCGGATATGGGCGTTATTAATACGGTTATTAATGTAGTAACCGTGGCCATTTCCTTTATCGCGGCTATTTCTCTGATCGTTGGTGGTGTCGGCGTTATGAATATTATGCTGGTGTCCATCACCGAGCGAACCAAAGAAATCGGTATCCGAAAAGCATTGGGTGCAAAAAATAAGGCCATCAAGCAGCAGTTTCTGATTGAGTCTGTGGTACTTTGCCTCGTTGGTGGAATCATTGGAATTTTGATCGGAATCCTGTTCGGATTCATTCTCGGAAAAGTGGCAATGCTTGTCATCAACAGCTACTACAGCGATTATGCAGGTTATATTATCATGAATGTACATCCGTCTGTATTAGCAATTATCCTCTCCGTATGCTTTTCAATGCTGATCGGTGTGTTCTTCGGATCTTATCCGGCGAAGAAAGCAGCAAAAATGGAAGTTATTGATGCGCTGAGATATGAGTAAATTTTTTAACTCAGACTGAGAAAAACTATTGATGATTGTACTTTAAAATGGGATATGATAAGATACGAAAAAGAATGAATAGAAAGTAGTGATACTCATGTCCACACAGAAAGGAACTCTGATCAATAAATACACACCAGACTATGTCATCTTTGACCTTGAGACGACTGGAATCTCACCGAACTATGATGAAGTGATTGAGATTTCAGCGCTGAAGGTTAAAGGTGGCGAAGTAGTGGATGAATTTAATACGCTGGTGAACCCGGGCCGCAAGATTCCATTTGGAGCGACGAAAGTGAATGGAATTACAAATGCGATGGTTGCGGAGGCACCGGCGTTTTCGCATGTTCTGGCAGAGTTTCTGGATTTTGCGGAAGGTCTTGTTCTGGTGGGACATAACATTGCACGGTTTGACATGAAGTTCATCTGGCGTGACGCCGAGCAGTATTTTGGTGAAATTCCGCAGAACAATTATGTGGATACGTTGCAGGTGGCGCGAAAACATTTACCGAAGATGGATCATCATCGTCTGGTGGATCTGGCGGAGCATTATGGTATTTCATCGGAAGGTGCGCATCGAGCACTGAATGACTGCTATATGAACCAGAAAGTGTATGAGTGTATGGTGTCTGAGATGCGTGAGGCACAGAAGAAGCGTGTGGAGGAAGCCAGAAAAAAGGCATCGGAAGCAGCAAATAGAAGTATTGGTCAGAAATCGGAAGAGTCGATAAATAATCAGGCAAACAGTCATCAGGTACAGACTGAAAACGTACAGTCGCAAGCTGTAGAAGTTCAGCAGCGTCCACAGCATTTTACGGTAAAAATCCGCGGAGTAGTAGAACGCATTACTTATCAAAATCCGGAAAATGGCTACACAGTGCTCAAATGTGCCGTGAAAAGCTACAAAGAACTGGTGACGGTTATCGGAAGCCTGCTGGATGTCAATGTTGGTTCAGTTCTTCTGATTTACGGCAACTGGAAAGTGGACAGTCGTTACGGAAGACAGTTTGCGGCAGAGAGCTGGGAAGAAACTCTTCCGGCCACAGTATTTGGTATTGAAAAATATCTTGGTTCCGGTCTGATCAAAGGCGTTGGTCCGAAATATGCGAAAAAGATCGTAGCACAGTTTGGCATAGAAACGCTGGAAGTGATTGAGACAGATATTTCCCGGCTGCAGGAAGTGGATGGTATTGGGAAGAAGCGGATAAAAATGATCCGGGATAGTTGGGAACGGCAGAAAGAGATTAAAAATGTTATGCTTTTTTTGCAGGATCATGGCGTCAGTACCTCTTTTGCAGCAAAAATTTATCGTCAGTACGGAAATGAAAGTCTGGATAAAATGAAAGAAAATCCGTTCCAGATGGCAGATGATATTTGGGGCATTGGATTTAAGACAGCAGATGGAATTGCACAGAAGCTTGGTTTTGCAAAGGAGGCTTACGTCCGGTTGCGCAGCGGTATTATGTATACACTCAGTAATCTGGCAGATGAGGGGCATGTGTTTGCATATCAGGAGCAGCTGATCGCGAAGGCAGCAGAATTACTGGAAGCGGAAGAATCCAGCATCGTAATGACTCTGGATCAAATGATCATGGACAAAGATCTGATCTGTGAAACGGTAGACTATAACACAGATCAGGCAGAAATGAAAGCTATATATCTGCCGGCATTTTATTATGCGGAAGCAGGTGTGGCAGGCAAATTAAAGCGTCTGGCGCAGGCGCTGGCAGCAGACCGGCTCTGGCATGCACTGCTGGATGCGCGGCAGAAGACAGGAAACGAAAGCCTGTCCATTGATGTTAGTAAAATTCAGGAAAAAGTACACATGGAATATGATGAGATTCAGGCAGATGCCATTCGAAAAGCAGCCGTTTCCAAAGTCATGGTATTGACGGGAGGACCTGGAACCGGTAAAACCACGACAACGCAGGGAATTATCGCCGCTTACCGTTCGTTTGGATTAAAAATCCTGCTGGCAGCACCTACAGGTCGTGCCGCCAAGCGTATGACAGAAGCAACCGGATTAGAGGCAAAGACAATCCATCGTCTGTTGGAGTGCAAACCGCCGGAAGGATATCAGAAAAATGAGGACAATCCCCTGGATGGAGATGTACTGATCATTGATGAATGTTCTATGATCGACATGATACTGATGAATGCGTTGCTCAAAGCAATTCCGGAGGGAATGCGTCTGATACTGGTGGGGGATATCGATCAGCTCCCATCTGTTGGCGCAGGTAATGTATTGCGCGACATTATTGATTCCGGTGTGTTTCCGGTGGTTCGTCTGACCCGGATTTTTAGACAGGCACAGAGCAGCAGGATCATCATGAATGCACATGCCATCAATGAAGGCAAATTCCCGGATATTTCCAATGGCAAAAATACGGATTTCTTCTATATAGAAAAAGAAGACCCGGAGGAAGCAGTTCAGGAGATCGTCCGACTGGTAAAAAATAACCTTCCGCGCTATTACAAAACACCGTGGAATCATATTCAGGTGCTGACACCAATGCAGAAAGGTATTGTCGGAGCGGCAAATTTGAATCTGGCTTTGCAGGAAGCGTTGAATCCCCAGGGAGACGGTCTGCGCCGGGGCGGATATCTGTTCCGTGCCGGGGATAAGGTCATGCAGATTCGCAATAACTATGAAAAAGAGATTTTCAACGGGGATATTGGAACCGTGGAGTCAGTGGATCTGCAGGAACGGATGCTGAAAGTAAATTTTGACCAGCATATCATAGAATATGAAGCATCGGAGCTGGATGAACTGGTGCATGCTTATGCCACAACCATTCATAAAGCGCAGGGATCGGAATACCCGATCGTGGTAATGCCTGTTTTGATGAACCACTATGTGATGTTGCAGCGAAATCTGATTTACACCGGCATCACCCGTGCAAAAAAGGTTCTGGTAATAGTAGGAACCAGAAAGGCATTGTCCTATGCGGTCAGGAATGTGACTGTTACGAAGCGGAACACTTTTTTGAAGGAGCGTTTATGTGAAACATAAGGTTTTCAATATGATTAAAAGTTGGTCGCAAAATTCGTAGTAAAAGTATGTAATAGAAGAAGTTGCAGGATTCTCAAAAAAGTTAAAAAAAGCTATTGACAAAAAGGCAAAGGTCTTGTATAGTAGATAAAGCGTTACGGCGCATCAATTTTATAAAAAAATATGGAGAAATACTCAAGAGGCTGAAGAGGCGCCCCTGCTAAGGGTGTAGGTCGTTCGCGCGGCGCGAGGGTTCAAATCCCTCTTTCTCCGTTATTTTTTTGCTCTAAAAACAGGGCTGAGAAATAAAGTTGAAAATAAAAGAAAAAAGTTGTTGACAAGCGCAAGTGCTTATGATAATATATACAAGCTGTCGCGTGAGTGACACAACAAAAACAAATAGCTTTGAAAAAAGTTGAAAAAGTTGTTGACAAGCACTTAAACATCTGATAAGATATAAAAGTTGCTAAGCGGCAACAAAACAAAGAACTTTGATAACTGAACAGTGAAATAACCTTGAAAGATTCATTGAGAA
>ERZ772854.1580-NODE-1580-length-20974-cov-7.720576_pt1 | contig 20974 bp, 17 predicted proteins | sample MGYA00580844_ERZ772854 | MGnify/ENA primary metagenome ERZ772854 (study PRJEB29015, sample SAMEA2737727) | human gut metagenome | biome: human gut; feature: human-associated habitat; material: faeces | place: China | collected 2012 ...
ATAAAATCTATCCTTATAAAAACTGAAACGCCTCTTTCAATCCCCTCCCCCTGCCGTGTCCCGTAGCATTACGAGGTGGCACGACGTGACGGAGGGATTAGAAAATACCGGTAGAGAGAAAATTAGAATGTTTTTCTGAAAAGAAAATCGACAGGTTCGCCACACCGATTCGGCAATTCTCCTCAATTCTCGAATAAAATTTGCATTTGCTCCCGACTTGTTTTATCTTTGTTTTTCTTAGATTTCGAACTATGGAAACGTCCGATCAACAATACACCAACGAAGAGCAACTTATCGAAGATAAATTTCAAGAACTGCTCAACGGATATCTCAACTCCAACCACCGGAAGAAAGTCGAGATTATCGAGCGTGCGTTCAAATTTGCCAAAGAAGCCCACAAGGGAATACGCCGACGCTCGGGCGAACCCTACATACTGCACCCCATCGCCGTGGCTCGTATCGTCAGTCAGGAAATAGGTTTGGGCTCTACATCGATATGCTCCGCCCTGTTGCACGACGTAGTGGAAGACACTGAATATACCGTCGAGGACATCGAGAACCACTTCGGGAAAAAGATAGCATCCATCGTCGACGGGCTCACCAAAATATCGGGCGGTATTTTCGGCGACCAAGCATCGGCTCAGGCCGAGAATTTTCGACGGCTGTTGCTCACCATGTCCGAAGACATTCGGGTAATCCTCATCAAAATGGCCGACCGTCTGCACAACATGCGCACGCTCGGTTCCATGCTCCCCAGCAAACAATATAAAATCGCTGGCGAGACACTCTATATATATGCCCCGTTGGCCCACCGTTTAGGACTGTTCGCCATAAAGACCGAGTTGGAAGACCTCGCCTTCAAATACGAACACCCCGAAGCCTACAACCAAATCAAGCAGAAAATCGCCGAGACCGAAGAATCGCGCCAGCAAATCTACAACAACTTCTCCAAGCCGATTGTCGCGAAGCTCAAAGAAATGGGGCTCGAATTCGAGATGAAAGCCCGGGTAAAATCCATCTATTCCATTTGGAACAAGATGGAGTCGAAACACATACCTTTCGAGGAAGTCTACGACCTCTATGCGGTGCGTATCATTTTCAAATGTCCCAACGAGGCCGACGAGAAAAAAGAGTGCTGGGCCATTTACTCGGTCATCACCGACATCTACAAACTGCACCCCGAACGCACCCGCGACTGGGTGAGCCGCCCCAAAGCCAACGGATACAAAGCTCTGCATCTCACGGTCATGGGTCCCGACGGCAATTGGATAGAAGTACAAATACGAAGCGAAAAAATGGACGAGATCGCCGAACGGGGATTCGCCGCCCATTGGAAATACAAAGTGGGAAACTCCGACGAAGAGTCGGAACTCGACATCTGGCTGAAAACCATCAAAGACATTCTCGAACACCCCGAGCCCAACGCCATCGATTTTCTCGACACGATAAAGCTCAACCTGTTCAGTACCGAGATATTTGTCTTTACGCCCAAAGGCGAGCTCATCACATTGCCCAAAGACGCCACGGCGCTCGATTTGGCTTTCACCCTGCACTCCGACCTCGGCTTCCACTGTATCGCCGCCAAAGTAAATCACCGGTTAGTACCGCTGAACCAAAAACTGCATAGCGGCGACCAAGTGGAAATACTCACCTCCAAATCGCAAACGCCCAAAGAGGAATGGCTCAACTTCATCACCACGGCCAAAGCCCGAAGCAGACTGACGGCATCGTTACGGAAAGACCGGCGAAAAATCATAGCGAAAGGAGAGAAAATACTGAAAGACTTTTTCGAAAGCAGTCACATCGAATACAACAACGATGTAGTAACCAAAATATTAAGCAACCTCGGCATACGACATCGGGACGATCTGTTCTACAAAATAGGAAATGACGAGATTACCCCCAACGAAAATATCAAAAAAATCATCAAGGGAAAAAGCCAAAACCCCTTCATGCGGTATCTGAAACTTTCGTTCGGCAGCAACAACGGGAAAAACGAACAATCCAAACCCGTCACTCCTCAGCAACTTACGATAGACCGCAAACAGACCTACATTCTGCGAGACGAGAACGGAGTGAAAAACTATAAAGTAGCGGATTGCTGTTGCCCGATACCCGGTGACGACGTCTTGGGATATGTGGAAGACGACGAAACCGTAGTCGTGCACAAAAGGGAATGTCCCGTAGCCATGCGACTGAAATCGAGCTTCGGCCCACGGTTGGTGTCCACGCAATGGGAAGCCAGCGAATCGCTCTCTTTCCCGGCCAAGATAGAGATACAAGGTATCGACCGGATAGGGATTCTCAACGAAATCACCCGGGTGATTTCCAATGAATTGATTATCGACATGAGAGGACTCACCATAAAAGCCAACGAAGGAGTATTCACCGGGACGGTCAACATCATGGTGCACGACACCCGCGTCGTAGAATCGCTTTGTAATAAATTACGTAAAATAAAGGGCGTACAGAAGGTCGCACGCTGTAAAGAATAACCCGTAAAATCATGGATAAAAACCGTATACAAAAATTCCTGTCCAGCACACGTGTCCTGCAATTTGTCTTTTTCGTGGCAGCAGTGACATTGGTTACCTATTTCTTCCCGAGAGAAGGAAAATTTCGTTACACCTTTCAGGAAGGGAAACCGTGGAAGTACGGATTGCTCACCGCTCCGTTCGACTTTCCCGTTTATAAAGACGAAGCCGTCATTCAACAAGAGCGCGACAGCATCATGCTCGACTTTCAACCGGTCTTCTCACACAACGAATCGATAGAGAAAAAGTCCGTCGACGACTTCGAAAAAGCATTGAGCAACTATACGGAAATGTCTATCCCGCCGACTCTCCGCAAGAACTTGGTCCAAGCTCTGCGAGAAGCCTATCGGAAAGGAATCGTCTCTTCCGAAGCATACACCCGGCTGCAATCCGGGAAATTCAAGGAAATACGAATCCTCGAAAACAATGTCGCGCGCGAAATACCGGTATCCGAATTGCAATCCGCACGGGAAGCCTACGAGAACATGCTCAATAAATTCCCCGACTCCTACTCGCATCACATCTTACAAACCTGTAACCTGAACGATTTTCTACATACCAACATCGCATTCGACAGTATTACGACCGACCGGCTCAAAGACAATCTGTTACAACGAATCGCTCTCTCCGACGGTATTGTTCAAGCCGGAGAACGTATTGTCGACCGGGGCGAAATCATCACGCCGCAAACCTACCGCATTCTCAAATCGTTCGAAACCGTCACCTTGAAAAAAAGTGTCGGCAACGACCACCGAGGTTACACCATACTGGGACAAATCATCGTATTCACCTGCCTCTTTTCCTTCTTCTATCTGTTCTTGGCGCTGTTCCGTCCGCAGACTTTCAACGAGATGCGTACCCTCGGCTTTATGATGATGCTCATCGTGGGCATCTCCCTGATAGCTTTTTTCCTTTCTGAATTTCGGTTACAAGGCATATATTTGGTTCCGTTCGCCATTATTCCCATTATCGTGGTCACCTTCTTCGACTCGCGCACCGCGCTCTATGTACACCTCATTACGGTACTTATCTGTGCTTTTACGGCGCCGTTCGCACTCGAATTCATCTTCTTGCAACTCATCGTGGGCATGACCGCCATCGACAGCCTCAGCGACCTTTCTCGTCGCTCACAGCTCATGCGCTGCGCCCTGCTCGTCTTTCTCGCTTACTGCTTTGCCTACGTGGGATATACACTCCTTTCCGAAGGCGACCTCTCGAAACTGAATTACAATATGTTCATCTATTTCGGAGTCAATTGTGTATTTCTGCTTTTCGCCTACCTCCTTATCTATATATTCGAAAAGGCCTTCGGGTTCATCTCCACAGTCACGCTGGTCGAATTGTCCGATGTGAACAATCCCATATTGAGACAGTTATCCGAAGAGTGCCCCGGAACCTTCCAACACTCCCTGCAAATCTCCAACTTAGCGGCCGAGGCGGCCAATAAAATAGGAGCGAAGGCTCAATTGGTTCGTACCGGAGCCCTTTATCACGATATCGGGAAACTCAAAAATCCGGCATTCTTCACCGAGAATCAATCGGGATTCAATCCGCACACACCGCTCTCCTTCGAACAAAGCGCACAAATCGTCATCTCCCATGTGAACGACGGACTAAAAATGGCCGACAAACTACGATTGCCCCAAGCGATCAAAGACTTTATCTCCACGCACCACGGACACGGGAAAGCCAAATTCTTTTACAACTCCTTCTGTAACAAATACCCCGACCAACCCGTAGACGAATCGAAATTCACCTACCCCGGTCCCAACCCGTTCACGAAGGAAACGGGAATACTCATGATGGCCGATGCCGTCGAAGCCGCTTCGAGAAGCCTCAAAGAATACACCAACGAAAGTATCTCGCAACTCGTCAACCGTATCATCGACTCGCAAGTCGCCGACGGTCTCTTGCGCGATACCCCCCTCAGCTTCCGCGATGTGGAGACGATCAAAGCCACCTTTATCGAGAAACTCAAAACCATCTATCACACCCGCATTAGTTATCCCGAACTGAATAAAAACGGGAAAAACGACAACAGCGATGAAAAACGACAATAACAAATACGACATATTTCTCAGTTACAGAAGAGTGGGTGGATTTGAAACGGCCAAGCACCTTTTCGACCTACTCGTGCGAGACGGCTATCGGGTTAGTTTCGACATCGACACCCTGCGTTCAGGAGATTTCGATATTCAGCTATTACATCGCATCGACCAGTGTACCGACTTTATACTCATACTCAACGCCGGAGCATTTGACCGCAGCATAGACCCCGCCTCCGACCGTAACAAAGACTGGATGCGCATAGAGCTCGCTTACGCCCTCGAAAAAAAAGAAAAACATAATACCCATTATGCTAAATGGGTTTACAGACTTTCCCGACAATCTACCGGACGACATTGCCGCTGTGGAGCGAAAGAACGGGCCCAAATACGACAGTTATTACTTCGACGCTTTCTATCACAAGCTGCTCCGGTTTCTCGAATCCGAGCCGATCATTAACACAACAACAAACAAAAACGACTGGGATAACAGCAACGACGACTCCCTCCTCAAAATAAGAACCGACCTCGCTTGTCGGGTACTCATCGACGGTGAAGAACGGGCAACCGCACACCCCGACAAAATTACCCGTATTCCATTACGCGGCGGGAGTTATCAATTGCAATTCGTCAGCTTGGAAAACGAAGCCGATAAAATCACCATCGACACCTATCGCATCGAAAAAGATATTGAAGAACTCTATACCGTCTCCCTGCTCCCGGTGAAACAAACTCGGAAAGAAAAAGAAGAAAGAGCGATCCGCCGGGAAAAAGAAGAAGAGGAACGCAAAAAGAGAGCACAAGAAGAAGCCGAACAAGAACGGAAACGCAAGGCAGAAATAGCTGCAAGAAAAGAGAATGTCGTGATGCCGAACTACGAAGGAATCCCTATCTGCATACCCATATCCGATATCCCATTGGGCGGTCGATTACACCCCGTCAACCAATACGGGAAATGGGGATTTGCCTACCATTCGGGGAAAATCGCTATTCCCTGCCAATACGACCAAGTGTGGGACTTCTTGGAAGTGGGATTCGATTACATCGCCCGGGTGAATATCCGGGGCAAATTCGGATTCATCTCCATGAGCGGGGACGAGATCACCCCTGTCACATACAACCATGCCGAGGACTTTTCGGAAGGTCTCGCCGCCGTGAGACTCCAAAACGGGAAGTGGGGATATATCGATGCCACAGGCAAAGAAGTCATACCGCCGATATACGATTTCGCAGAAAGTTTCTCATGCGGCAGGGCAAGAGTGAAAATAGGCCGGCAAGAATCGTACATCGAGATGCCTAAGGGAAACACCCCGCCCCACGAGAACAAAGAGAGTACCCCTCTGCCGGAAAACCCCAACCTGACCATCGTCACCGAAGAAGGGAAATACGGATTCGCCGACCATTCGGGGCGAGTCGTTATCCCCTGCCAATACGACCAAGCATGGAAATTCTCCGACGGCTTGGCTCGGGTGAATATCCGGGGTAATTTCGGATTTATCGATGTAAACGGAAGAACCGTTATCCCGATTGAATACAACTATGCAGAGGATTTTTCGGAAGGTCTTGCCGTGGTGCGACATCGAACCGGGAAGTGGGGTTATATCGATACTACCGGGCGAGAGGCAATCCCTGCGCAATTCAATTTCGCCGAAAGTTTTTCCTACGGGATTGCCAAAGTGAGGCTCGATGGAAAACAAGGCTGTATCGATAAAACGGGAAAGTGGATTAAATAGAAACCCTCACAAAGCCATTATCGTGTGATACACCTTTTCGATGAAATGTTAGCAAAAATCATTTGTTCGGCAACATCGCTTTGTATCACCCTGCCATAAAACGGGGTGGAAGTGGCATTTCTTTTGCAGAAAATTGCAGAAGAAATGGGGATTGTATTTCATCACGAAGAGATTACGGTCGAAGAGAACCGACAGAGAAACGAATACCTGCGACGGTATTATAACCCCAAGACGGGAGAGGGTAGCGATACAGGCGACCGCCGAATATTGCGGTTGCCCGATGCTCCCATACCGGTTCAATATATTCCGAAGGCTTTGTTCGAGAACGAAATGATGGCGCAAAGACTCGTCGAATGCGGGAGTCTGGCGGGGTATGCCGAACGATATGGTCACGACATAAGAATCGCTACCGACGAAGCAGGAAGAAACCCGCAACTCGCCGACGGCGGGGATGCCACAGAAGAGCTATGGAGGGAGTGGATACGGGTGCGCATTCGGTACGATTTCGAATTTTGGGCATTCAGCTTTGTCCGTATCAAAGATAAATTGGGAGCCGAAGACATTCCATTCCGTCTGAACAGACCGCAACGGCGCATATTGGGAATGCTCGAAGATATGCGCACGGCGGGAAAACCCATTCGCCTCATCTTGCTCAAAGCCCGGCAATGGGGAGGTTCCACTCTCGTACAAATCTATATGGCATGGATTCAGCTGGTACACTGCCGCAACTGGAACAGCGTGATTTGCGCCCATCTCAAAGAATCGGCCGCCAACATCAAGGGCATGTACAGCAAACTGCTCGCCAACTATCCCGACTGGCTGCTCGACGGGGAGAAACCGAAGTTCAAACCGTTCGAGCGCATGGCGAACACATCGGTCATCGCCGGGCGGGAGTGCAGGGTAACCATAGGCTCGGCCGAGAGTCAGGAATCAGTGCGGGGTATCGACGCGGCGATGGCTCACCTCTCGGAAGTGGCTTTCTGGCGGAACAGCCGCATGAAATCGCCCGAACAGGTGATGCGCTCGATATGTGGGTCGATCATGCTGCTACCCTGTTCGATGGTGGTTATGGAAAGCACGGCGAACGGGACGGGGTCTTATTTTCACCAAGAGTGCGAACGAGCCAAACGAGGAGAGAGCGACAAACAGTTCGCTTTCGTCCCGTGGTTCGAAATAGAGATGTACACCCTGCCGATCGACGACTACGACTCGTTCATCGGCAGCCTCACCGACTACGAACGCATGCTATGGCACAGGGGAGCCACGCTCGAAGCAACTGCTTGGTATCGGCAGAAACGGAAAGAGTATGCCCGGCATGCCGACATGATGGCCGAATATCCCAGCGACGATATAGAGGCATTCTGTTACTCGGGCGAACGAGTGTTCGATCCCACGTTGGTGGAAAAGTTGCGTCGCTGCTGTTGTCCGCCGCGGTTCGAAGGCGACATTCACGGCAAAGAACCCACCGGGAAACAAGCCTTGCAAGAAATCGAATTGGAGGCTAAACCAGAAGGGCCTCTGAAAATATGGGAATATCCCGCCAAAGAATGCGAAATGCGGGACCGCTATCTGGCAGTAGTCGATATAGGCGGACGCTCCGACACCTCGGACTATTCGGTCATAGCCGTGTTCGACCGTTATTGGATGCTCGATGGCGGCCCCGCCGAAGTCGTGGCGCAATGGCGGGGACACATAGACCACGACTTGCTCGCATGGAAATCGGCTCAAATCGCCGCATACTATCAGAATGCTCTGCTGGTGATCGAGAGCAACACGCTCGAAACCGAGCACGACGATAGCGAACACTCGGCCTATATCCTCGACACGCTCTCCCGATATTACAACAACCTGTATGCCCGACAGTCCCCTCCCGACAGCATAGGACAGAAACCGCCCTCCCGTTGGGGATTCCACATGAATCGAACCACCAAAACACTGGTTATCGATGCCCAAAAGAACGCCCTTCGGGAAGGAAGCTATATCGAGCACGACACACAAGCCTGCTACGAACACGATGTATATGAACGCAAACCCAACGGCAGCTACGGCGCTATGGAGGGTCATCACGACGACATACTCATCACCCGTTGTATCGGGAACTATATATGTAGTCGGGAATTGCCGTCCGCTTCATCGAAGGGTCATCGGAGCGAAAGGATCGTTAACGAGTCGTCTATATAAAAAACGTTCTCCGTTACCCAAACGCCCCTTGTCGCAACGAACCCCTCCGGCACTGCGTGCCACCTCCCCTATCTCGGCTCATCGCCGAGCAGAGGAGGAGGTGAAAGCATCTTCCTTTACGAATGTACGGGATTGTACCATTTACTTTACTTCCGTACAAGGACACCGGAATGTCGGGTAAGCACGACAGAAAGATATCATTCCGAAATAAGTATCTTTAATTTTTCACCTTTTACAATTTCGTTCGATGACAGCTTATTCCATTTTATTATATCAGCAACCGAAACATTGTACTGCTTTGCAATATTAATAAGTGTCTCTCCTGCTTTTACTTCATGATAGAATAACAAGAAACTCGATTGCTGTTTTTCTTTATAAACTCCTGACGGTAAATAGTCGTTCTCTTGGAAGGAGGAAGAATTTGTCTTTTCTTGTTTCGTATCGAGATAAATAGGAGTCCCCTCCACGATATAAGAATTTTGCCCGTATAAAATTGTCCACCAAGAGTTTTGTTTCACCACTCCATCTACAAGCCCAACAGCTCCCGGATATTGCTCGATAGCCCTATCGATCGCTTCTTTCATATTAGGAAACCCAATGGGAAAATATAAAACCATATGTGACGTATCTTTCCCTTTAACCCGATTAGGAGCCCTTTTAAGACGCCCCGTAACATCTTCCAACGGAATATTTTTAGAAGAAATAATGGTAAAATCCACCAACCGATGAGTACAACCGCTAAAAGAAACTGTCAACACTGCGACAAGCAGCAAAAATGATAATTTTTTCATATAAAATCGATATGCCCTTATAGACTTCCCCAGATTCGGATTAAATAAAAAAAGACGTGGGAGTCTGTATCATTCGCTTATCTCGGTCTCAGGGCCTTCGCATTGCCACCTATCAAGATAAGCAATACAGCCAGCCCACGCCAAGATGTATAAAAGGACGAACCGACTTTTTTCACAAAAGCCATATATGTTCCTATAAAAACATCGGCGCGGACGTCTATACTGCTTTTTCTTCCGATAGGTTTCAAAAGTTTGCGAAGTTTCTGAGACCAGAAGAAAACGCTTAATAAACGTCTTATAAAACTATAACTGTTCAAAACCATAAAGACTTTGAACCATGCAAAGGTACAACATTTTTTATAAAATATAATATCCCCGATATTTTCTATACATTGTTAATATGGAATAGGCTCTACATTAAAGAACACAAAATAAAATATAGCAGCCATAGAAAAATTTCGATTTGGCAGATAGATATTATTTAGAATTGATATAAATAAATTTTACTATTTATTTCCATTTCAAACTAACATATTTCCATAATATCACAAATAATAAAAACTTTTTGAAATAATAAAAACACATGTCACATAAAATAATTTTTATTTTTTTTAAAATCATATCAATCATTCAATTTAAAATAATTAGTTTTGCACCTCGAAAACAGAATAAAGGACGTTCGACAGGTTTATACATTCGGTGAAAACGAGAATAAAGCTCATAGGATTTATCTTACTACTTGGCTTGAATTTTCAAGGCATGGGACAGCATCGTTCTCATGGAGAACCTCTACGGAAGGGACGCATCAGTCTGAAATTGACCGTACGCGATTCCCACAATCGTAACGCCGTAGAGTATGCCACTCTTTTATTGAAAAAGGGTAAAAATCGGCAATTCTCAGGTATCACCGACGAAAAAGGTTCTCACACCTTCTTATCCATTCCGAAAGGAGACTATGAACTGACCGTCACTTCCTTAGGTTACAAATCCCTGACAATCGACCTGCATGCTCGCAGAGATACGACTTTGACAATCTTACTCTTGTCGAACGATATCGCCATGCAAGACGTGGTGGTGACAGCCTACGAATCGCGAGGAGCAACCAGTGCATCGCGTATCGACCGAAAAGCGATGGAGCATCTGCAACCGTCGAGCTTTACCGATTTGGTAGAACTGTTGCCGGGAAACGTCTCGAAGGATCCCTCTATGGGCTCGGCCAACCTGATAAAACTACGCGAAGCCGGTGGGACAGGGCCGAGCGACTACGACGTGACCTCGTTCGGGACTTCGTTCGTTATCGACGGTGTCCCCCTCAACAACGATGCCAATATGCAGTATATCTCCAACAGTTGGGAAACGGGACGTAATACGACCGGCAAAGGGATAGACATGCGTTCCATCTCCACCGACGACATCGCCAAAGTAGAAATCGTGAGGGGAATCCCTTCGGTAGAATACGGCGACCTCACCAGCGGACTGGTCAACATAGAACGGAAAAAGGGAGGGAACGATCTCGAAGCCCGTTTCAAAGCCGACATGCAAAGCCAACTGTTTTATGTGGGGAAAGGGATAGAACTGACGGATAAACAATTTACGCTCAATACGGGTATCGACTACCTCGATTCGAAAATAGACCCTCGCAACAACCGAGAAAACTTCAAACGGGTGACCGGATCGATACGGGCCGAGAAACGATGGACGAACGATCATTGGCGATGGACTTTCAACTCCAATCTGAATTACCGGGGGACTTTCGAAAATGACAAAAACGATCCCGACCTCACTCCGTCGGAGGCAATAGACTCTTACGAATCGTCGAACAACGCCCTCTCCCTCGCCGGCACTCTATCGCTCAACAATCGCAAAAAGGGATTTTTCCGATCGCTTTCCTTGACGGCATCGGCCAGCGGTTCGTGGGACAATATCCACCAAGAAAAAACCGTCGTGCCCAGCAAATTGTCGGTCGTGCCCACGGCCACGCAACCGGGCGTACACGACGCCGAGATTCTGCCTTCGACCTATCTCGCATCGCTCGACGTGAACGGCAACCCGTTCAACGCATTCGTCAAAGCGATCGCCACATTCAACTACAACTACCGCAACTGGTTCAATATCATCAAGGTCGGAGGAGACTGGCGCATGAATAAAAACTACGGCGAAGGGCAGCTCTACGACATGAGGCGTCCCATCAGCATCGATATGACCACCCGTCCCCGACCGTTCAACGACATACCGGCCGAGCACAATCTCGCCTTTTTCATCGAGGAAGCCTCGAAGTTGCGATTGGGAAAACACCGCATCGACATTACCGCCGGCCTACGCAGCGCATCGCTGTCAAATCTCGATAACCGTTACGTCCTCGATGGAAAAATCTATCTCGACCCTCGTGTAAACGCAAAATGGGCATTGCCGCGTATCGGCGAGAGAAAGCCGTTGAGCATAGAACTATCGGGCGGAGTAGGCTGGCACACCAAAATGCCCGACATTTCGAAACTTTATCCCGACCTTTTTTACTACGACCTTATACAGCTCAATTTCTTTTCGAACGAAAATCCGGCCGTAAACCGCATGAACGTCCGCACATTTGTCGACGACCTGACCAATTACAACCTGAGAGCCGCCCGAAACATGAAATGGGAAGTGCGCGCCGATTTTTCGATAGACGACCACCGGTTATCGGTAACCTACTTCCGGGAAAAAATGACTTCGGGATTCCGACAGGGAAAATCCTACACCCGGTATATTTATAACCGATACAGTACCGAGGGGCTGGACCCATCGACGATGACAGGGCCGCCCGACCTCGCCGACCTGACGTTTACCCCCGACACGATACTGAAAGTACAAAGCGTCCACACCAATGGAAGCCGAATTTTGAAAGAGGGCGTGGAATTTCAATACTCCTCGAAACGGTTTCCGATAATCCGCACGAGACTGACGGTAAACGGAGCGTGGTTCCGCACGACCTATAACAACAGCCAGCCGGTATACAAACGCCCCTCTGTCGTTATCGACGGTCGACAAATCAGATACATAGGACTTTACAACGAGGACGACGGTTATATTCGAGAAAGTTTCAATACCAACTTTACTTTCGACACCGATATACCGCGGCTCAAACTGGGATTCTCCACATCTATTCAGTGCATGTGGTTCACATCGAGCCAAAGCATGTGGGAAAGCGGGGTTCCCATCGCCTACGTCAATATGGAGGGCGAACTCCTTCCCTACACCGATGCCGAACGAAACGACATGATATTGCAACACTTGGTGGAACCGCACTATGAAAACAACTTCAAAAAACGTACGATTCCCATCGATGCCAATATAAATATCAAGGTCACGAAGAAAATATGCCGGGATAAAATCGCACTGGCCTTATACGTCAATCGGTTGGTAAGCTATCACCCCGATTACACATTGTTCGGGAACACAATCCGCCGGACTTCCAACCCCTACTTCGGTATGGAAATCAATTTCAGATTATAGAACCAATTAAAATCAGGGCATCAAGGCATTAAAAAGAGAACAGATTTACAAACGAATTTAATATACAATAAACATTCAATAAAACCATTATGAAACTGAAAAGATTTTTTTCATTCCTATTGTTCGCCGCTGTAATCACGGCGTTCACCGCTTGCGACGAAGACGAAGACACTTCCGTTCCCGTTGACGTAACCCTCAACTTTACGGCTCCATCGGACACGATCACCTCGTTCACATGGGCCGAAGGCAAGGCCACTTTCACAGACCTCAACCGTGGGAAAGAATACGAGCTCGACCTGTCCCAAAGTTCTGTCATTACACTTTCTTCGGGACTTTATAACATCACGGTCGAAGGAGCCATAGCCAGTACCTCGGGCGAAATCCTCTGCAATGTACGCAGCACGAAAGACAACGTACAAATCTCTGCCCCATCGACTTCGATCGCTTTGGAGCTATCGATCTACACCCCGAGCAACTCCCTTATTCTCAAAGAGATTTATGTAACGGGGACAGCCAATGATAAAGGGACTTCCAGTCTCTATGACAAATACTTCGTCATCTACAACAACAGCAGCGAAACCGTCTATGCCGACGGAGTGGCCTTGCTCGAAAGCACTTTCGGGACGACCGAGAAATACCAATACAACGACAACCCGCAACCGATGACGACCACGTTTACCGCAGCCGCCATCTATGTCATTCCGGGTAACGGTACGGAACACCCTCTCGCTCCGGGCGAACAACTCATTCTCGCAGATCAAGGCTACGATTTCACACAGACCAAAGCCGATGCCATCGATTTGTCGATCGCCGATTTCGAATGGTATGACGAAACCGAAAAAGGTATGGACCCGGACATAGCCGAGGTTCCTAATCTCGACAAATGGTATAGCTACTCGGCTACCATCTGGATACCTAACAACCAAGCGAACCGCGCTTACGCCATCGCCCGCATGGGAGTGTCGAAAGACGAATTCCTCGCCAACTATTACAAAGAATATCATTATACGGCCACGAACGGTAAAGAGATGACCAAAAAGGGTTATGACGTACCAGTAGCATGGGTTCTCGATGCCGTCAATCTGGGAAATACCGGCTTCGAAAGAATCGCTACCCCCGCAGTACTCGACCGCAGTTATGCTACTACCGGAATCGCCGGGACAGACAAGACCCGTTTCGGGCGGTCGTTTATCCGCAAAGTAGCTTCTTCCACAGGCAGCTATACGGTTTACCAAGATACCGACGACTCGGCCAACGATTTCACCTTTACGACTCCATCGTTGAAGAAATAATCTTAACAGACATCGGTCGTCATGAAAATACGTTTCTGTTCTTTTCTAACCATAGCACTCTTTCTGCTCCCTGCTTTGCAGGGGGCGGAAAGAGACTCTTTGTCTTTGCTTCGCACGATTGCCGAGCATGAAGCCTTGCCTGCGAAATGGATAGAAACGGTTTATACCAACCCGGCCACCCGATATTACCAGCATTGTACTTCTCTGACTCGTATCTCCTTAAACGGGGTTTACGGAAAAGAAAACGAAGCTGCCCTCTTGCAAGCCGGCGACGGTTATCTGAAAGGAGCAGCCGACGTATCGTCGTGGATAAAGCTGAGCGATCGCACCCGCCTGTGGGGTAACGCCCGCTACACAACCGGAAAAGAAACCGGTGTCGTATGGAACGAAACAGCAGACTTCGAACTGCTCTACCCCTACGTCATGGCCGATTCCATCGGGGGAGACCTTTCCCTGCAAGAATATGCCTTCACGGGAGGATATTCGGGTCGAGCCGGAAAATTCACATGGGGTATCGAAGGGAGCTACCGTGCCGCACTGGAATATCGAAACCGGGATCCTCGTCCGAAGAACATCGTCTCGGACCTCGATTTTGCCGGCGGAGGTTCCGTGCGATTGGGTAAATATGTCGTGGGAATATCGGTCTTGGCACAAATATATAGCCAAGACAACACGCTCGACTTTTATGCCCCGCTGGGTAGCGCCTATATCTATACGATGACCGGACTGGGAACGACCTCGGTACGATTCGGGAAAGGCGATGTCACCGATACGAACTACAAGGGCTACGGTTACGGAGCCGGCATTCAACTGCTTCCCGCACAAGGAAGGAAGGGCATATACGTCGCAGCGAACTACCGCAAACATAGCGTGACCCAACATCTCGACGGGTACAACAACCTGCCTTTAACCGTACTCGACCGCACTCTGCTCGATATGACCGCCGGATATTCGACAAAGCAGGACATGCACACAGTCGGGATTCAAGTAAAAGGAGCACTCTATAACCGTAAAGGGACAGAGAACACCTTCGGCAGTGCCGCCGGCAATAATTACGACCAAATAGGCAGCACGACCCCGTACACCTCCGACCAAATGAAAATACAAGGTGAATTACTGTACGGCATAGAGGCCGGGAAAAATTTTAAAGGGTACATTCGCCCCTATTACCTGTGGTTTCACACCGATATTCGTCAAAAAGAAAAAAAGCATAGGCTAAAAACCAACAGCAGCGAATATGGACTGAAAATAGATGCAAGCGGCATATTCGAAAAATCTCTACTATCTTTATCGGGAAACATAGGAATTCGAACCGGCGGCAACGGGGAATTGTCCATACCGACCGTACAGAAAGACTGCGTGCGTGAAATGCTGGAACATAATTTCGTCCTGTCGAAGGCCCGACGAACAAACTACGGAATAGCATTGGAATGGAGCCGAATATTCTCGGGCTGGGCTTTATCGGTCGCCGCCGACTGGCAGCAGAGCCATTACGAAAAGCACGGCACGGCCAACTATGCCGGAGTAAATATAGGATTTAACTTCTGACCGAAAAGAACAAACACATATAGCTTTTTATATGGAAACAATTATCAAATGCTCGAACCTCACCCATTACTACGGGTCGAGAAAAATATACGAAGACCTCAACTTCGAAGTCCCCAAAGGGAGGATTTTGGGGTTGCTGGGGAAAAACGGCACAGGGAAAACGACCACGATCAATATTTTAATGGGTTACTTGAAACCCCGCTCGGGCGAATGCCGTATCTTCGGAGAAGACATACAGCGAATGCAGCCGGTGACCCGCGAGCGTATCGCCCTACTCATCGAGAACCATGTGCAATACACGTTCATGAATATCGAACAGATAGAGCGATTTTACTCGGCTTTTTATCCGAAATGGAACAAAGAGGCCTATTATGAACTCATGCGCAAACTGAAAGTCGCGCCGAAACAAAAAATCTCCCGCATGTCGTGCGGACAAAGATCGCAGGTGGCTTTGGGTCTCATTCTCGCCCAAAACGCCGATTTGCTGGTACTCGACGATTTCTCGATAGGACTCGACCCCGGCTACCGCCGACTCTTCACAGAATATCTGCGCGAATACGCCAAAGCCGAAGAAAAGACCATCTTCCTTACCTCGCACATCATACAGGACATGGAACGGCTGGTCGACGACTGTATCATCATGGATTACGGCCGCATATTGATTCAGAAGCCTGTAAAGGAATTGCTCGACACCTTCACACGCTATACCTTCAAAACATCGTCGCCCGACAAGCTCCCCCACGCCCCGTCGTTATACAGCACGGCGGCCATACGGGATTCTGCCGAGACCTACTCGTTCGAAAACGAAGAACGTATCAAACAGATATTGCAAGAGCAATCGATACCCTATACCGATTTCAAATCCGAGAAAATGAATCTGGAAGACGTTTTCATCGGATTGACCGGAAAATACTAATCCTTTTATCATCGGAATTATGAATAAAGCTATATTTTTCAAAGAGTGGATCAAAACCCGGGGACTGTTTTTCATTACCCTGCTGGTATCGCTTTGTTTCGCCGGATACGTCATGATGCGCATCAACCGGGTCATCACTTTCAAGGGGGCCGACCACCTGTGGGCCATCTTGTTGAGCCGGGATACCGTGTTTATCGAGTTGCTACAATACCTGCCGCTCATCATAGGCGCACTGTTCGCTTCGTCGCAGTTTATTCCCGAAATGACGCAGAAACGGCTGAAACTGACTTTACACCTTCCCTATCCCCAGCAACGCATGATTCTATTGATGTTGCTGGCGGGAGTCGCGCAAATCAGCATCGTCTTTCTGTTGCAAGCCGCTTCCTTGTGGATTTACCTGCAACAACATATCGCCTGCGAAATGGTCGCACGCATATTGCTGACAGCGGCTCCGTGGTATATCTGCGGTTATACCGCCTACCTGATGACAGCGTGGATATGCCTCGAACCGACGTGGAAGCTGCGCATCGTCAATCTGCTGATCGCCGCAGGTATCGTGCGAATCTTTTTCCTGCTCGACAAACCGGAAGCCTATAATTCGTTTCTGCCGACGCTTATTATTTTCACCATTCTGTGCGCATCGCTTTCTATCCGGTCGGTTGTCCGATTCAAAGAAGGTTGCCAAGACTAATTTCAAAAACGGTATACTACAATGAAAAAATTCAGCAAAATATTTTTCTACCTGACGGCTGTCGTCCTATTGTCGTGGTTATTGCCGTGGCTTTTGCAATTCGCAGCCTCCAAACCGGGAAACGATCCTTTCACGTTGTACAGTTGCGTAACCAAACGGTTCGCATACATACAATCGAGCAAGGATAACGGGGTAAAACGCTACGACGCGAACGGAACGGAATATACGGTAGCACAATTCGACTCCATATTGCCTACCTTTTATTACAGACAGCTGTTCTCGAAAGACCGGCTGCCCGACACAATCAACGGGAAAGAGGTGACCCCGAAAATCATCGCTCACGGAAATTTCACATTCAAGCAGTCGGGCCGAGACGTGAATGTGACGAAGCCCGCATTGAACATGATTATGGAATCGATGCCGGACCGGATCGACCTCGAAAACCCCATCGAAGCTTTCCGCACGACCGATCGTATCACTTTCATCGATATGCGGGACAACACGGTCAACGAAAAAAAATCGGCTTTATTCGACAAAGTCATGAAACAAAAAGGGTTTGAATTTCCCGTGCGAACCTTGTCGGGAAACCCGACGAACCGGAAAGAGTATGACGAGGGTTATCTGATGGTAGACAACAACCACCGAGTATTCCATGTGAAACAAACCAAAGGACTGCCCTACGTGCGTGAAACGGGTGTGGCTCCCGAATTGGGTATCGAGCATGTAGCCATCACCGAATTCAGCAACCGCAAAACACTGGGATTGTTAACGGACAAAGATAACAACCTATATGTATTGAATCGGGATTACACGTTGCACAAATTGCCGATAGACAAATACGACCCCAAGACCAACACCCTGACCATCATGGGCGATATCTTCTACTGGACCCTAAAAATAAGCGACGAAAGAGGCGTGACCACATACGCCGTCGACGCTGACAGTTATGCTTTCGCCGACAGCCTGCGCTATGACTACCCGGAGACCGCTCTCGACAAATGGTCGAAATATATTTTCCCGTTCGAACTGTCGTTCACATCTTACGACGACCAATGGGTAAAACCGCGTGTGAGCATGGGATCGTGCTGGGTACTGATTTTGAACTTCGTTTTGGCCGCTTTGCTTTATTTTACAGCATGTAAAGGTAGCACATGTAGCCGCCGTCAAAAATTCATAACGACCGTAGCGACAATGATATTGGGCATATATCTGTTTATTCCGCTACTGGTTTGCAAACGGGCATAACCCGACGATTCGTTTATAAAATATTTGCTATCTTTGTCATAACAAAAATAAAGAAAAGATTTACAAACATTTAAACTACAACAATATGAAAAAATCCATTTTTATCCTTGCAGCCGTCGCCTTGCTTGCTATGGTGAGCTGCAACAACAAAGCTAAGGAGAATCAGAATCAAGAAAGCGCCGCAACAGTGGCTCTGAGCGTAGACGACATTTTAGCCAAAGGGGACAGCCTCGTAGGAAAAACCGTTACCGTAGAAGGTGTGTGCACCCATATCTGCAAACACGGCGGCAAGAAACTCTTCATGATGGGAACCGACGACACCAAAATGTTGCGTGCAGAGGCTTGCGAACTGGGCAGCTTCCCCGCTGAGGTTGTGAACAGCCTCGTATCGGTGACGGGAACTCTCGAAGAAGACCGTATCGATGAAGCTACCATACAGAGAATGGAAGAACAGTACAAAAATCAAAGCGGAGAGAAACACGGTGACGGAGAAGCCGGATGCGAAAGTGAAAAGAAAGCTGCCGGACAAGCCGACATCAATACATTCGAAGGTCGCATACAGAACTTCCGCGAACGCCTTGCCAAAGCCAAAGAAGCCGGTAAAGACTATTTCGTGATGTCGTATCACATCAACACGACCAGTTACGAAATTAAAAATTAACTCATAGAAACCGAACATGTCGAAAGAAAAACGTATATCGGGGAAATTCAGAAAATGGTGTCACATTCTGCATAGGGATCTTTCGTTCTTTTTTGCAGGGGTCATTCTCATTTATGCTTTCTCTGGCATCATGCTGAACCACAAACGCGACTTTAACTCCGATTACAGTATCACACAGAAAGAATACCGAATCGCAGGGAATTTTCCGAAAGCGAAAGCAGACTTTTCCAAAGCGTACGTGCTCGATTTGCTCGATGACTTGGGTGAGCGTAACAACTATACCCAACATTATTTCCCGAAAGAGAACACCATGAAGGTGTTTATCAAAGGCGGCTCGTCGCTGACGGTGAACACCGAGACGGGGGAGGCTTATTACGAATCGGTGAAAAAACGCCCTATATTGAGCAGTCTCAATCGATTGCACTACAACCCGAACCGGAACTGGACGATCTTCTCGGACATTTTTGCCGTGTCGCTCATCGTCATCACCCTCACGGGGCTTGTCATGCTTAAAGGGCGTAAAGGCTTCTGGGGACGGGGCGGTATAGAATTTGCCGCAGGCATACTCATTCCTCTGGCGTTCATTTTACTGTAAGACCGTTCGATTGCCATACGAAGATTCCGTGAAGGGATGCCGCCTTTCACGGAATTTTTGTATGATAAGAATTTCTAATAATCTGAAAAATAGCACCCCGAGAAACAGATTCATGCTGTAAAGCGAGTATCTTTGTAGCCTATCGTGGAATAGACTGTATCTATTTCTGCTTCCTCGCCCACAGGCCGGCCCTTTCCTATGATGAAGTATACAGCCTGTGATGTCGCAAGGTGTGGCAAGAGGGAAAAAAGAATCGGCGATATTCGCTCTCTTGTCAGTATGATGCAGCCACGATTTTCATTTATTTCCAATTTATAAAACCATAAAGATATGAGAATAAAACATGTAATAGGAATAGCCTTCACCTGCATGGTGTTCATCTTTTCGTGCCAAGCCCAAAGCTCCACCGAGAGTCATGCAGGAAAAAACAAGCAAGAACAGAAAATCAAGCCCCGCCACTTGACCAAAGCGGAATTCCTCTCGAAAGTGGCGAACTATGAGAAAACGCCCGACAAGTGGGAGTACTTGGGCTCGAAGCCTTGTATTATCGATTTTTACGCTACATGGTGCGGTCCTTGCCGAAAGTTGGCTCCGATATTGGAGGAGATTGCCGGAGAATATGCCGGGAAAATCGATGTCTATAAAATAGATGTGGATAAAGAACCTGAGCTTGCCGCCGCCTTCGGTGTACAGAGTATCCCTACATTACTATTTTGTCCGATGAAGAATCAACCGCAAATCGCCGCCGGATTCATGGATAAAGCTACCTTACAGAAGGCTATCAAAGAGGTACTGCTCGTAAAATAACAACACGCCGAAAGTTATCGATATTCAACTCACCGGCTCTACGTGACATCACACTCTACGTTTTGTCTTAGTGGAGAGTGATGTTTTGATATGTTTCCTCTGCTAAGGATATTTCTTTAACCCCTCCGTCCAGAGGACACCTCCCCTATATTTTGCTATGCAAAACACAGGGGAGGAGGGTAATACTTTCCTGTGTATCGTGTTTGTTCTTCTCCCCCTATTACTGGGCGACACCCCGTAATACCACGGGACACGGCAGGGAGGAGAGTAGAAATCTTTCAATACATCGCTCCACCGTTGTTTTAATCTTCCGGCTCTACGAGCCTTCTCGCCCAATCGCACATACGTGCGCAGAGGAGGAGTGTGTGAATACCCTACAATACCGCAGGGTATAGGTGAGGGGGTTAAAAAGCATTCTCCTTTTTGGGTGGAGAGATAGATTTTAC
>ERZ772854.1596-NODE-1596-length-20801-cov-6.123253_pt1 | contig 20801 bp, 20 predicted proteins | sample MGYA00580844_ERZ772854 | MGnify/ENA primary metagenome ERZ772854 (study PRJEB29015, sample SAMEA2737727) | human gut metagenome | biome: human gut; feature: human-associated habitat; material: faeces | place: China | collected 2012 ...
ATGATAGGGGTCTCCAAAACCTTTGGTGGGAGTTCGATTCTCTCATCCCCTGCTCGAAATCCTTGAAAATAAAGGCTTTTGCGCGTCTTCGTCTTCAAGGGTAATCATAGGAGTAATCAAAGAAATATCATATGAGTCTATTAAACTAGATTCTATGATATTTTTTTATTTGCCAAAAACAGAGCTGTCAAGAATTTTAATCTTTATAAGAAGGAAGAAAATACTTGACAGCTCGTACACTGATTATTTCTCATAATAAATAGAAAGGGCTTGACGGATTAATCCATCAAGTCCTCTTGACTACTACTCATATTTTTTGATCTGAAAAACACATCTTATTTTTTCAAAATAATCTGAATTGGAACTATTTTATGAAAGCGCTATAAAATAGAAGTTGTATTAACTGCAATTAAGCCTTATACTAAAGCTATCTTCAGAATACAAAAGTGCAGAAGTAAGACACTGGCGTATATTATGCCGGACTCTTTTCTGCAAAATTAAAGGAGTAATCCTATGCAGACATCTAAAGATTTTTTACATATTTTTCTTGATATGGGTGACGCATTGTTAAACAGCGGTGCAGAGATTTTTCGAGTGGAGGATACGCTGAACCGAATGGGTTATGCCTGTGGTGCTGCACAGATGAATGTTTTTGTGATCACATCCAGTATCGTTATTACCATGGAATTTCCAGAAGAAGGAGCGCGGACACAGACCCGACGGATCAGGGAAAGTGGTGGAAATGATTTTACAAAATTAGAGCAGTTGAATGATCTGAGCCGTCGTTTCTGTAATCATCCTGTCCCTGCGGCAGAGCTTCGGAAAGAATTTGATAAAATTAACATAAATAAGACGAAACCGTTATGGAAACTTCTTGGAAGCCTTCTGGCTGCATGCAGTTTTGCTTTTTTTTATGGTGGAAGTATTCCGGATGCTGTTGCAGCAGGATTTGGGGCTGTTCTGATCTGGGGATTACAGCAATATCTTCGTCCGGTATGCATGAATGAAGTGACTTTTCAGTTTGTGGCGTCTTTTTTTACAGGCTGTGCAATCTGTGGATTAACCTTGCTGTGCCCATTCCTTCGCATGGATAAGATTATGATCGGTGACATTATGCTTTTGATTCCGGGGTTGATGTCGACAAATGCAATCAGGGATGTACTTATTGGTGATACACTCTCTGGAATCATCCGTCTGATTGCTGCTTTACTACTTGCTGCGGCACTGGCACTTGGATTTATGGGGGCAATTATTTTATTTGGGAGGTTTGGACTTTGACTGCAGCAATCATGATACAATTAATTACCGGAGCCATTGGCTCTGTAGGATTTGGAATTCTTTTTCATATAAAAAAGAAATATTTGCCTCTGGCAGCAGTTGGCGGCTTCCTTAGCTGGCTGGTGTTCCTTCTGGGAAAAGAATTCTGGGGAAATGTTTTTCTTCCGACTCTGATGGCTGGCTTTGTTACAGATGTGTATGCAGAAATTCTTGCAAGAATCTGTAAAGAAACATCTACATCTTTTTTTGTTACTTCCGTAATCCCTCTGATTCCCGGAAGTACTCTTTATTATTGTATGAACAGCATTGTGGAAGGAAATACTGTTCGAGCATTGGAATATGGACGGGATACGTTTCTTTTTGCTTTTGGAATTGCAGCAGGAATGAGTATTGCGTGGTCGATCTGTTATTTTCTGAGAACTGTAAGGAAAAAGCAGAACTGACCTGGCAAGAAAGAAATTCCCGATGAAATGACACACACCCGTTTTCGACAGTTGATGAAAAATAAAATGGCAGAATCCCTTGATTTTATTGGGGTTCTGCCATTTTTGTATGGTTAAAAAATGTTGTATGGAAATACTACCTTGAAATTTTTTTTATTTTTTTATTCAGTTTTTTTAGATGTATTCATAAATGAGGGAACTCAAAATATATCGTGTCCACGGTTATGGGGACATTATAAAACATTTTCAAAAAAATACAAAAAAGGGATTGACAAACAAAAATAAAGATTGTATAGTATTCCTATCAAATCAATATGAAAACAGGGAAAGCAAAAAATCCCATTAAAAATATCAGATAAGAAGGTGACAAGACATGAAACAAATCTTATGTTTCGGTGATTCCAATACATACGGTTTAATCCCGGGAACTACTAATCAGAGATACGGATGGGGTACCCGCTGGACCAGCATCCTGGATGACAAAGTAAGAACAAAAGGCTACAGAGTAATCGAAGAAGGACTCTGCGGAAGAACCACTGTATTCGACGATCCATTCCGCACAGAAAGAAGAGGAACGGAAATGCTTCCGGCAATCCTTGAGAGCCACAGACCGGTAGATACTATCGTTCTTATGCTTGGCACCAACGACTGTAAAAGCGTATACAGCGCAACCCCGGAAGTGATTGGACAGGGGATTGAACAGCTCCTTGATCAGATCAACACTGTAAATCCGGATGCTAAAATATTACTGGTATCTCCCATCTACCTTGGGGAGAGAATCTGGGAAGAGGATTTTGATCCGGAATTCGATAAGACTTCTGTTGAAGTGTCACGAAATCTGCCCCGGGTATATGAGAAAATTGCCAGAAGAAGAAATATTTCTTACCTTCCGGCTTCGGAATTTGCCCGGTCTGGTGAAGCAGATCAGGAGCATCTGGATGAGTTGGGACATAGCAGACTTGCAGATGCAATTTATGAAAAGCTTGCAGGATGACGCCTGAAATGTTATGACGGTTCACAGATGTGCAGATGTAACGCTTTACCTAAGTCGAGTAATAAGCGGCACCAGCGCCCCAACCGTTCATTATAACGGTAAATCATAATAATAGAAGGAGAATAAAGTAACCATGGATTTTGAGTTTATCCGCGAGCAGACACCTCTTTATATTGAGGCAGCGAAGCTTACACTTCACATGGCAGTGATTGGTGTGCTGCTTGCCATTGTGGTTGGGCTTGTCTGTAGCATGATTAAGTATTTCAGGATTCCTGTACTTCGTCAGATAGTGGAATGTTACATTGAACTGTCCAGAAATACACCATTGTTGATCCAGTTGTTTTTTCTGTATTTCGGTCTTCCGAAAATAGGGATTGTCCTCAGTTCAGAACAGTGTGCGATCACAGGACTGACCTTTCTCGGAGGCAGTTATATGGCAGAAGCCTTCCGAAGCGGCCTGGACAATGTTCCACCGATTCAGATAGAATCCGCATTAAGCCTTGGAATGAGTAAGAGTCAGGTATTTACAAACATTATCCTGCCCCAGGCGGTATCCAATTCTATTCCGGCATTCTGTGCAAATGCGATCTTTCTTATTAAGGAAACCTCCGTATTCAGCGCAGTAGCACTTGCAGACCTGATGTTTGTGACAAAAGACCTGATCGGAATTTATTACAAAACAGATGAAGCCCTGTTTATGTTGGTAATCGCATATCTGGTCATACTTTTACCAATCTCACTTATCTGTTCATTTGTAGAAAGGAGAGTCCGCTATGCAGAATATGGGGATTGAGGTTCTTTTTAAGGGAATCAACTCATTAAGACTCTGGCAGGGCTTGTGGGTAACAATAAGAATTGCACTGATTTCCATGGTATTTTCCATAATCCTTGGATTTCTTCTTGGGATGGTAATGAATATCCCAAATAAAATCATTAAGTTTATCTGCCGCATTTACCTTGAAATCGTAAGAATCATGCCGCAGCTGGTGCTTTTGTTCCTGGTATATTTCGGAGCGGCCAAGCATCTGGGGATGAACCTTTCCGGTGAGACAGCGGCGGTCATTGTATTTACATTCTGGGGAACTGCTGAAATGGGTGATCTGGTGCGAAGTGCGCTGATCTCCATTCCTAAACACCAGTATGACAGCGGATACGGTCTTGGATTAAACAAATGGCAGGTCTATCTTTATATTATTCTTCCACAGACTATAAGAAGACTTCTTCCATCCGCAGTGAATCTTCTTACCCGAATGATCAAGACCACATCGCTGGTAGCTCTTATCGGAGTTGTAGAGGTATTGAAAGTTGGAAAACAGATCATAGATGCATCACGTTATACAAATCCGACAGCGGCCCTCTGGGTATACGGTGCAGTATTCTTTATGTATTTTATCATATGTTTTCCATTTTCCAGACTCTCCAGAGTACTGGAAAAGAAGTTTGCTGATTAATAGAGAAATGAGGATAAATGAATGGGACAGCCGATTTTAGAAGTAGAACATTTAAAGAAATCATATGTAAACAATGTTCCTATTCTGGATGATGTTTCCTTCTCCCTGCAAAAGGGAGAAGTGGTGGTGATCGTAGGACCTTCCGGATGTGGAAAAAGTACTTTTCTGCGATGTATCAACCGCCTGGAAGAGATTGACAGCGGCGTACTGAAGCTTAACGGTGTAAGCTATGAGAAAGAAAAAAAGAATATAAGCAAAGTCAGAGAGAAGATTGGAATGGTTTTCCAGAGCTATGATCTTTTCCCGAATATGACAATTTTAAATAATCTTCTTCTGGCACCGATGAAAGTGCAGAAGAGAAACAAAGAAGAAGTGAAAAAGGAAGCGGAGCAGCTGCTTGACAGGGTTGGTCTTCTGGATAAGAAAGATAATTATCCAAGGCAGCTTTCCGGTGGTCAGAAACAGCGAGTTGCCATTGTACGTGCCATGCTGATGCATCCGGAGATCATGCTTCTGGATGAGATTACAGCAGCACTTGATCCTGAGATGGTAAGAGAAGTACTTCAGGTAGTACTGGAACTTGCAAAGACAGGAATGACCATGCTGATCGTCACTCATGAGATGGAATTTGCCCGTTCCGTAGCAGACAGAGTGATTTTTATGGATAAGGGAAATATTGTAGAAGAGAACACTCCGGAACAGTTCTTTGATGATCCGAAGACTGACAGAGCAAAACAGTTCCTGAACAGTTTCCATTATGAAACAGTGAAAAAATAGAATAGAGGAAAACAGGATATTGTATAAATCCTGAAATGGGTGATAATAACCATGAAATAGCAGGATATCACGAGAGCTGGTTATAAAAATTATAATAAAATAAAATCAAAATTTTTTAAAACATGGAGGAAAAGAACATGAAGAAAAAAATATTAGCAGTTTTATTAGCAACAGGTGTGGCAGCAACAACACTTCTTGGCGGAAGTATTCTTGTAAGTGCGGCAGATGACGGAGGAAACACTGCACAGGCCCGTACTCTGGATGAGATCAAAGAAGACGGCAAGATTAAGATCGGTGTATTCAGTGACAAGAATCCATTTGGATATGTAGATGAAAACGGTGATGTTCAGGGATACGATATTTACTTTGGAAAAAGACTTGCAAAAGACCTTCTGGGAAGTGAAGACGATGCAGAATTTACTTATGTAGAGGCAGCAAGTCGTGTAGAATATCTGCAGTCTGCAAAAGTAGATGTGATCCTTGCAAACTTTACAGTAACCGATGACAGAGCGGAGAAAGTAGACTTCGCACTTCCATATATGAAGGTAGCTCTTGGAGTTGTTTCTCCTGATGATGCGCTGATCAAAGATGTAAAAGATTTGGAAGGCAAGAAGCTGATCGTTGTAAAAGGAACAACAGCAGAGACATATTTCACAGATAACTATCCGGATATTGAACTTGTAAAATTTGATGAATACCAGGAAGCATACGATGCGCTTCTTGATGGAAGAGGAGATGCATTCTCCACAGATAACACAGAGGTTCTTGCATGGGCTCAGCAGAATGAAGGTTTCTCTGTAGGAATCGAATCCCTTGGTGATATCGATACAATTGCACCGGCAGTACAGAAAGGTAATACAGATCTTCTCAATGCAATCAATGACGAAATCAAATCTCTTGCAGACGAACAGTTCTTCCACAAAGACTTTGAAGAAACTCTGAAACCTGTTTATGGCGACAACATTGATCCGGAAGATCTGGTAGTTGAAGGTGGAGTTGTAGACAGTGAAGAAACAACAGAAGATGCTGACAAAGAAGATGCAGCAGACACAGATGAAGCATCTGATGATACAAAAGACGCAGAAACAACAGAAGAGCCAGAAGAAACTGAAGCAGCAGAAGACGCTGAATAATTATTTGTAAAAACGAACCGTAACTGTAAAAATGCAGGACGGTTACAAAATCACATAACGTAACATAAATTGATATTCTCATAAGTATTGATTTATAAACAAAAGGAGAGGTACTCTGAAGGATAAAGATCCTGCTGAGTGCCTCTCCTTTTTGGGTAGAGTTAACTTTTGCTTCAATTATGAAAATCTTGCATGCGGGGAACGGGATCAGGAATGTTCAATCAGCTCATTTAAGGAATGGAACGAATATCCCATATCTTCCCACTTGTTCAAGAGTTCATCCAGAATCTGCGCGTTAGTAGAAGATGTGCTATGCAGCAGAACAATAGCACCGGGATGAATTCGTCTGGTCAGCTTTTCGATAGCCTCCTGTGGATCTGGCTGATTATCCTGATACCAGTCCACATAAGCAAGACTCCAGAAGAAGGTATAATATCCCATTTCTTTGGCCATAGACAGATTCAGGGTACTGTAAATTCCCTGCGGCGGCCGGTAGAATTTGGTCATTTCCTTACCGGTAATTTCTTTATAAATATCTTCTACACCAGACAGTTCTTTTTGAAAAGATTCCTGCGTGGAAATCTTTGACATATCAGGATGTGTCATCGTATGGTTTCCAACAATATGTCCTTCGGCTTCCATCCTTTTTATCAGCTCCTGATTTTCAGAAATAAAATTTCCCACCACAAAAAATGTAGCAGGTGCCTGATGTTTTTTCAGTGCATCCAAAATAGCAGGAGTATTTCCATTTTCAAAGCCTGCGTCAAAGGTGAGATAGATTTTCTTTTCTTCGGTATCTTCAGCAAAAAAGGCATTGTACTGAGCCAGTTCTTCTATCGTTGCATTTCCAACAGGACGTTTGCCTTCTTCCTGAAAACTGAGTCCCCAGTTGGAACTTTGGGCAGAAGCAGCAGTCTGTCTGGCAGTGTTGTGCGATACGATTTTTCCTATAGAGGAACCTATAAATGCACAAGCACAGAAAAGAAGAAAAATCTTGGTAAATCTGGAAGAGAAAATCCGAGTGGAAGATATGTATTTGAGATGCATAGAGAGTATTAACCTCAGAACGGAATGATATTAGTTTAATATATGAGAAAGAGGGGAACTATAGAAGCTGAATGACAAATAAAAGAGCCACAGATTTATATTTCATCGTGGCTCCTGTTAAAATTCTGTATCCAAGGGATGATACCTCACTTTCTGTAAAATAAATTATGAAATTGTATGAATTTGAATTATGAAATTAACGGTTCAACTTACTGTCCCATTGGTCTGTACCTTCCTTTTATAGTTTCATAGGGTAAATCGTTAAGTTTTCATTGGACTGTACCTTCTTCATGTAAATGAACGGTTACGTTTTATAATAGGGTAAATCGTTAACGTTTCATTGGACTGTACCTTCCTTATTTTGATTGAATGTCACTTTAAAAATAAGGTAAATCATTAAATTTCCATTGGACCGTACCTTCTTTAGAATGTTTAACTGTTACGTTCAAAATAAGATAAATCGTTAGGTTTCCATTGGACTGTACCTTCCTTGTTTGATAGGAACTACTTATAAAACTTAGTTGGATTTAAAAGCTTAAGTTCTTGGTGGTCCGTACCTGCCTTTCTTATAAGTCATGAATTTGAAACTTTGCTATTCTGGTGGTCTGTACCTCGCTTTCTTAAATTATGAAGAAAAGATTATGTTTTCGGTGGTCTCACTCCTTTACTTTTTTGTTTTTCGTAATCCCTTTTGTTTTATGAACTTAATATAACAGATAAAGAATGAAATGTCAAGAATAAAAATAGAAAATTCACAAAAATATTTAAAAGATAATATTAAAATTATTTGTATTGATAAAATATTCTGAAAATAATAATGAATATAGACAATGCATAGCCGGAAGCATATTGGGTAAAAATATGGTTGTAAAGATATACAAGTCAAATTACGTTACTGTTCACGCCGTTCTCAGTGACGTATTTTGACTTGAGGTTTAACTGTAACTGTGAAAATATGGAACAGTTACCGGTTTATTAAAATGATCAGGAGGTTCTAATATGTTACGTTATCTGCCTGTAAGAAGGGTTCATGCAAGACAGGTACTTGATTCCAGAGGAAATCCTACAGTGGAAGTAGAAGTAACAGTAGGAGAAGGTGTGATCGGGATAAATGGATATACGGGAAGGGCAATCGTCCCTTCGGGAGCTTCCACCGGAAAGTTCGAGGCAGTGGAGCTTCGTGACGGAGAAAAAGGTTGCTACACCGGACTTGGTGTCCGCAAAGCAGTGGAGAATGTAAATACAAAGCTGGCAGAAGCAATTCTTGGAGAAAATGCTCTGGATCAGTCCTATATTGATAAAAAAATCATAGAAACAGACGGCACAGACAATAAAAGTAATGTAGGGGCAAATGCGGCACTGGGAGTATCCCTGGCAGTAGCAAGGGCGGCAGCAGCAGCTCTTCGCGTTCCTTTATATCAGTATCTTGGCGGCTGCCATACCAGACAGATGCCTGTACCGATGATGAATATCTTAAATGGGGGACGTCACGCTGACAATACGGTGGATTTACAGGAATTCATGATCATGCCGACGGGAGCGGAAAATATGGAGCAGGCGATCCGAATGTGTGCGGAAGTATACCAGTTTCTCAGAATTATCCTGAAACAAAAAGGTCTGTCAACAGCAGTCGGGGATGAGGGAGGTTTCGCACCGGATCTTTCCGATTCAGAAAGCGTCCTGGAAGTGATTCTGGAAGCAGTAAAAAAGGCAGGGTATGAACCCGGAAAGGATATCAGCATTGCAATTGATGCTGCGGCAAGTGAACTGTACGATGAAGAAAGAGGCGTTTATGTTTTCCCCGGAGAAGGAAAAATGAAAGGGGAAGAAGTTCTCAGGGATTCCGGCGAGATGATAGAATATTATGAAAAACTTACAGAGAAGTTCCCGATTGTTTCCATTGAAGATGGACTTGAGGAAGATGACTGGGAAGGCTGGAAACAGATGACAAAAAGACTGGGAGATAAAATACAGCTTGTAGGTGATGATCTGTTTGTCACGAATATCAAACGTCTTGCATGTGGAATCAAACTGGGAGCGGCAAATGCCATTCTGATAAAATTAAACCAGATAGGAACACTTTCAGAAGCATTGGATGCAGTGGAAATGGCACAGAAATCGGGATACAGGGCAGTAATTTCTCACAGATCAGGAGAATCGGAAGATTCATTTATCGCAGATCTGGCAGTTGCCACAGGTGCCGGCCAGATTAAGACAGGTGCACCCTGCCGTTCGGACCGAAATGCCAAATATAACCAGCTTCTTCGTATCCATGAGGCCTTGGGAGAACTGGCAGTGTATGAAAATCCTTTTAAAGAAAATGAAAAAAATTGTTAAGAAACCTGACAAAAACTCTGAATTGTGGTTGAAATCCCCATCCGGCTATGTTACAATGAAACTCAGTTGATTAGGAGGTGTAACGAAGTGCAGATTATTAAGATCATTCTGAGTGTCATTTTCATAATAGATTGCATCGCTCTTACAGTAGTAGTTCTTATGCAGGAAGGTAAGCAGCAGGGACTTGGTGCTATCGCCGGAGCAGCAGAAACATACTGGGGTAAGAACAAAGGTCGTTCCATGGAGGGCGGACTTGTTAAGGCAACCACTATTATGGGAATTTTATTTTTTGTAATTTCTGTAGCATTAAATATGCTTGGTTAATCAGAAAAGAAATTTGAAACACTCTTGTTATGTGCAAGAGTGTTTTTTGTGTCATAAAGAGCTGAATCAGATAAAAGTCCTCTGCGGAGGCTGTGAGGAGTAATATGAGTAAAAAAGATATGGACAGAAGAAAAAAGTTTATCCTGGAACTGATGGGAGATCCTATTTATCAGCCAATGAGACTCCGCGAGATTTCTTCTCTTCTGAGACTTTCAAAAGAAGAGAAAAGAGAGCTATATGATGTTCTGGACGAACTTTGCGAGGAAGGAAAGGTATCTGTAGACCACAAGGGCAGATATGAAAAGGTCAAAGGAAAATGGAAAAAGAAAAAAGATGACCGTTATTACGATGACCGAAGAGAAGAATACGGATCAGAGTATGGCAGAAAGAAGAAAGATAAAAATAAAAAAGATAAAAATAAAAAAGAGCAGCCGGAGGGAATCCAGGCTGAGGGAACATTCATCGGACATCCCAAAGGTTTCGGCTTTGTAGAAATCGAAGGACAGGATGAGGATATCTTTATTCCTGAAAGTGATACAGGAACAGCCATGCATCAGGATAAAGTAAGGATCATCATCAGAGATGACAAAAAAGAGGGAAAACGCCAGGAAGGTGTAGTTGTGAAGGTTCTGGAACGTGGTATGCCTGAAATTGTAGGAACTTACCAGTTAAATCGGGATTTCGGTTTTGTGATTAGTGATAATCCGAAATTTTCCAAAGATATCTTCATTCCGAGAAAAGAAGCAGCAGGAATTAAAAATGGTGATAAAGTAATCGCGGTGATCACAGATTACGGCTCCGGAAATAAGAATCCTGAAGGAAAAATTAAGGAGAATCTGGGAAATATCCGAACACCGGGTACAGATATCCTGGCAATCGTCAAGAGCTTCGGAATCCCAAGTGAATTTCCTGAGAAAGTAATGAAGCAGGCTCAGCGTGTTCCGGATCATGTGCTGGATGCAGACAGAGATGGAAGACTGGATCTGAGACATCTGCAGACAGTCACTATTGACGGCGAAGATGCCAAAGACCTGGATGATGCGATTTCCCTGACAAAAGAAGGGGATATCTATCATCTGGGAGTCCATATCGCAGATGTAAGCAACTATGTACAGTATAACAGTGCTCTGGACAGGGAAGCACTGAAACGTGGAACCAGTGTTTATCTGGCAGACCGCGTTGTGCCAATGCTGCCGGAACGTCTTTCCAATGGAATCTGTTCTCTGAATCAGGGAGAGGACAGACTGGCGTTGAGCTGCCTGATGGACATTAACGAAAAGGGTAAGGTAGTTTCCCATCAGATCGCGGAAACAGTGATTAACGTAAATGAGAGAATGTGCTATACTGATGTAAAGAACATTCTTGAGGACACAGACGAAGAAGCAAAGAAACGGTATGAGGCACTTATCCCGATGTTCTTTATGATGAAAGAACTGTCCGGAATCTTACGAAACAGCCGCCATCACAGAGGTTCCATTGACTTTGATTTCCCGGAGAGCAAGATTATTCTCAATGCAGCAGGAAAAGCAATCGATGTTAAGCCATATGAAGCAAATGTGGCAACCAAAATCATTGAAGATTTCATGCTGATGGCAAATGAGACTGTAGCACAGGAATACTGCACAGAAGAGATTCCGTTTGTATACAGAACCCATGATAACCCGGATCCGGAGAAAGTGGAGAGTCTTCTGACATTACTTCACAATCAGGGTGTGAAGATTCAAAAAGCAAAAGAAGAGATTACGCCAAAAGAAATCCAGCAGATTATCGAAAGTATCGAAGGGCTTCCGAATGAAGCAATGATCAGCCGCCTGGTATTGCGTTCCATGAAACAGGCGAAATATACCACAGAATGCAGCGGTCACTTTGGACTGGCAGCGAAATATTACTGCCATTTCACATCTCCGATCAGAAGATATCCTGATCTGCAGATCCACAGGATCATTAAGGATAACTTACGAGGCAGACTGATGCGTGAAGGCAGAACCGAACACTATGCTGAAATCCTTGATGAAGTTGCGAGACAGTCCAGTGTATGCGAACGCCGCGCAGATGAGGCAGAGCGTGAATCAGACAAGCTGAAGAAAGCAGAATACATGTCCTACCATCTGGGAGAAGAGTTCGAGGGAATTATCTCAGGTGTTACCGGCTGGGGACTTTATGTGGAACTTCCGAATACTGTAGAGGGACTGGTTCATGTCAACACACTGCGTGATGACTATTATGTTTTTAATCAGGAGAGCTATGAACTTTGCGGTGAGATGACAAAGAAAGTGTACAAGCTGGGAGATAAGGTTCGTGTCCGTGTGGCAGATGCAGATAAGATGCTCAAGACTGTAGATTTTGAGCTGGTTTCTGATATCCGGGATGATGAAGAAGAGAATTAAATAAAAATGGCTTGGAGGATATTATGGCAAAGAAAAAAGGAATGAAGCTGATTGCCAATAATAAAAAGGCATTTCACGACTATTTTATAGAAGATACTTATGAAGCCGGCATTGCCCTTGCAGGAACAGAGGTAAAATCCTTGCGCATGGGTAAGTGTAGTATTAAGGAATCCTTTATACGTGTGGAAAACGGAGAGGTTTACATCTACGGAATGCATATCAGCCCTTATGAAAAAGGCAATATTTTTAATAAAGATCCCCTGAGGATCCGTAAGCTGCTGCTTCACAGGTATGAGATCAACAAAATCGAAGCAAAGTTAAAAGAGAAAGGTCTGACGCTGGTACCTCTGAAAGTTTATTTCAAAGACAGTCTGGTAAAAGTAGAGATCGGAATGGCTCGAGGTAAGAAACTTTATGACAAGAGACAGGATATCGCAAAGAAAGACCAGAGAAGAGAAGCAGAACGTGACTTTAAGGTTAAGAATCTATATTGATAATATTACCAAATCCTTTGGCTTAAAATTGTGAAATGTTATGAAAAAATTAATGGATATTGCAAAAATATTCGAAAATTCGTATAATCTATCATATAGATAAAAAAATAACAATTCATTTTTCAGGCAGATGAGCTGAAAGGAGTGGTGCCCTATGAAAACAATCACGATCAGCAGACAGTATGGAAGCGGTGGAAGACACATTGCAGCTTTGCTTTCAGAAAAAATGGGAGTTCCCTGTTACGACAGTAAGCTTTTGCTGAAGGAAGCAGAGAGGCATGGAATCAGCCAGGAAATCATCAATGAATTTAAAGGCAAGACCAGTCTTCTCTATGCAATCGGAGTAATGATGTCGGAAGAATCGCAGGATAAAAAACGCCTGACAATTCCGGAGAAGATGTTTCATGCGCAAAAAGAGACAGTGAAGCGCCTGGCACAGGAAGGTCCATGTATTTTTGTGGGAAGATGTGCAGACCAGATCCTGAAAGATGATAATCAGCTGCTTCGTGTGTATATTTATGCATCTGATATGGAAGACCGTATTAAACGGATCAAGAAAAATAAGCATATTTCTCAGAGAGAGGCACTTGACAGAATTGCATATAAAGATCGTCAGAGAAGAGATTATTATAACTTTTATACAGGACATGAATGGGGAAAAATGGAAAACTATGATATCTGCCTGAATACTTCGGTTTTATCAGAGGAAGAATGTGTGGAACTTCTGATGAAGCTTGCAGAATAGAAATATATTAAATATGACCACAAAGGGATGAGAAAGGACTGCCAGAGTAACATGGCAGTCCTTTCTGTTGGAGTATCCGCTGATTACAGTGCGTGTTTCCTTGTGTGCAATAATATGATATCAGGGTCAGATACTTTTTAATCCTGACATCATAATATGAAGTAGGAAAAATGTGATTTTTTCATAAGAATGCGTCCGCAGGCAGAAACTTTAAAAACCTGAAAGTCTTAAAATTGTATGAAATCGGCAGAGGCTTAGTTGACAAGTTTTCGATACTCTGCAATAATAGGAAATTGAAAAAATGACATTGTTAAAAAGATATTCCATATAGCAGGAGGGAATATATTATGAAGAAACGTTATTTAATACTGGCAGGTCTTCTGGTAATGACAGTGGCAGCTGCCGGATGTGGTAAGAAAAAGACAACAGAGACAGCACCTGTAGAGGTAACAGCTACCCCGACTCCTGAGGTAACCAAGGCAGTCGATATGGTGGATATGCAGCAGACAGCAGATGAAGACATAAAGAATGTAATGGGGGAGAAAACTTCCACAGCATCTAAGATTGTGTTTGTAAATAATACAGGGGATGACATCCAGTCACTCTATATCCGGACTCATGTGGATGAAGACAGTGAGGATTATGATGCAGACGAGGATGGAGGATGGGGAGATGATCTCATCAATGGAATGTTTACTCTGACAGATAAGGACAAGGCACTGTATTATATGCAGACTGCAAATACACAGACATCAGATACACAGACATCAGATACACAGACAACATCCAACAAGAGTACAGCTTCCTATGATATCCGTATTGCATATGCTGATGAGGACAAGAATGAATGCTTTTTCCGCGATATTCCGCTTGGAACAATTTCGCAGATTACGTTATGTATGGATGGCACAGATGATGATGCGATCCCATATGCAAAATATCTGACAGGTACATCAACAAAAGAAGTATCCACGCTTGATGCGGTAAAGGAACGTCTTGGCATTACAGATGACAGTAAGTCAGAATCAGATTCCACAGACGACAGTGATAAGAATTCTACAGATAATTCTGATTCAACAGATAGTAACAACAGTTCTGATCAGAATAATAACAGTGGCAATGGAACCGGGGATAGTTCAGATGATCCGGGCAATGGGGGAAACTCAGGCAATCCGGGTACTAATGATGATCCGGGCAGTAACGATGATCCGGGAAATGGCGGCGATATGATTTCCACAGCAGAACAGTATATCGGTCAGTCTCTGGATGCACTGGAAGGCGCATGCGGTTCTCCACAGGGCAGCAGCTATGAGGATGATCCTGAGACAGGTAAAACAGGATTCCATTATTACAGCAATTTCACAGTTTCTACAACAGTTGATGAAAATGGTAATGAAATTGTTGCCGGAATATGGTAGAATAGAACTACGAATGTAACAGAGGAGGTATTCCGATCCTCTGTTACCTGCGATAAAATTAATTTCAGGAGACAGTTACTATGAAACGTGTATTATTAAAATTAAGCGGTGAAGCCCTTGCCGGTGAGAAGAAGACCGGATTTGACGAGGCGACTGTTATTGAAGTTGCAAAGCAGATCAGGACAATTGCTGAGGAAGGACTGGAAATCGGCATTGTGATCGGCGGAGGTAATTTCTGGAGAGGACGCACCAGTGAGACTATCGACAGGAATAAGGCTGATCAGATTGGTATGCTTGCAACAGTTATGAACTGTATTTATGTATCTGATATCTGCAGATACCTTGGATTAAAGACAGAAATCTTTACACCATTTGTATGCGGTGCATTTACAAGCCTTTACTCTAAGGATGCAGTGGAAGCAAGCTTTGCACAGGGCAAGATCGTATTCTTTGCAGGCGGTACAGGACATCCTTACTTCTCCACAGATACAGCCACTGTACTTCGCGCAGTAGAGATCGAAGCAGAAGCAATCCTTCTTGCAAAAGCTGTTGACGGAATTTATGACAGTGATCCGAAGACAAACCCGAATGCAGTAAAATATGATGAAATTTCCATTGAAGAAGTAGTTGCAAAGAAACTGGCAGCTATGGATCTGACAGCATCGATCATGTGTATGGAACAGAAGATGCCGATGCTGGTATTTGCACTGGATGAAAAAGACAGCATCATCAATGCAGTACATGGCAAATTTGTCGGAACTAAGGTTACTGTATAAGTAAGGCTTATAAGTCAGTTTACAGAGAAAGTGTAATATAAAAACTATAAAAAGAGGGAGACGAACCTAATGGATGAGAGAATTCAGAAATATGAAGAGAAGATGAAAAAGACACTGGCAAGCCTTGAGAGCGAACTGGTTACAATTCGTGCAGGACGTGCGAACCCGCATATCCTTGACAAACTCGCCGTAGATTATTACGGAGCTCCGACACCTCTTCAGCAGGTGGCAAATATCACTGTCCCGGAAGCTCGTATGATCCAGATCCAGCCATGGGAAAGCAGCCTGATCAAAGGAATTGAGAAAGCAATCCTTACCTCTGACCTTGGATTAAATCCAAGCAACGATGGTAAAGTAATCCGCCTTGTATTCCCGGAACTTACAGAGGAACGCCGTAAGGAACTGGTTAAAGATGTCAAGAAAAAAGGCGAAGCAGCCAAAGTAGCAGTCCGCAACATTCGTCGTGATGCAAATGATGCATTTAAGAAACTTGCAAAACAGGATGTATCTGAGGATGAGATCAAAGAACTTGAGGAGAAAATCCAGAAGAGCACAGATAAATATATCAAAGAAGTTGATGCGGCAGTGGATGCAAAGAGCAAAGAAATCATGACCGTATAAGGGAAACGAAAAGGAGAGCTCCATGAATGCGGGCTCTCTTTTTATCTGAATGAGATAATGGACCGGAAACTGTGGTTCATTATGATGAGACAGTAAGGTTAAAGGAATAACAGGATAAGAAAAGGAAACAAGAGTATGAATGTACCAAATCATATTGCCATTATTCTGGATGGTAATGGACGCTGGGCGAAGGCAAAGGGAATGCCCAGAAGCTACGGACATGTGAAGGGCTGTGCAAATCTGGAAACAGTCTGTGACTATATGAAGGAGCTGGGAGTTAAATATGTGACTGTATATGCTTTTTCCACAGAGAACTGGAAACGTTCCAAAGATGAGGTGGACGGTCTGATGAAACTGTTCCGAAGTTATCTGAAAAAATGTATTAAACTGGCAGATAAGAACAAAATGCGTGTCCGGGTGATCGGAGAGGTTTCGGCATTTGATCAGGATATTCAGGAAAGTATTGCACGTCTGGAACAATATTCTCAGAAATATGATGAAATCTATTTCCAGATTGCATTAAACTACGGCAGCAGAGATGAGATCATAAGAGGTATCCGCAAACTTGCTCAGGATGCTGCAGATGGAAAAGTAAAGCCGGAAGAAATTGATGAGCATGTTTTTGACAATTACCTGGATACGGCAGGAATCCCTGATCCGGATCTGATGATCCGCACAAGCGGTGAATTGAGACTTTCCAATTTTCTGTTATGGCAGATGGCTTATACAGAATTTTATTTCACAGATGTGGCATGGCCGGATTTTAATAAAGCAGAGCTGATTAAGGCTATTGAGAAATATAATCAGAGAGACAGAAGATACGGCGGAGTTAAGGAGGAGTAAAGAATGTTTAAGACAAGACTCTTAAGCGGAATCCTGCTTGTGATTATTGCACTTGCCACTATTATCAGCGGTGATTATGTGCTGTTTTTCACACTTCTTGCGGTTTCTCTCATTGGAATGAGAGAATTGTACAGAGCAATGAAGGTGCAGGATGAGAAGATAAATCTGCTGGCGGCAGCAGGCTATTTAGGCGCAGTATTATATTATCTGGCAGTGCTGCTTGATTTTGAGAGGTATGGAGTGCTGGCAATCATTTTCGGACTTGTGCTGCTCATGTTTGTATACGTGTTCACTTATCCAACCTATGAGGCAGGGCAGGTAATGCCTGCACTGTTTGGTATTGTGTATGTGGCAGTTATGTTGTCGTTTATTTATCTTACCAGAGAGCTTCCCGGTGGAAAGTTCCACGTATGGCTGATCTTTCTGTGCTCATGGGGATGTGATACCTGCGCATATTGTGTGGGAATGCTGATCGGTAAACATAAAATGGCACCTGTCCTCAGCCCTAAGAAATCTGTGGAGGGAGCTGTGGGTGGTGTGGCAGGAGCTGCACTTCTTGGTGTGATCTATGCAGCAGCCACTCAGGGACCGATGCTGGAATATGCTGTGATCTGTGCAATCGGAGCACTGATCTCCATGGTAGGCGATTTGGCTGCATCTGCGATCAAGAGAAATCAGGGGATTAAAGATTATGGAAAATTAATTCCGGGACATGGAGGAATCCTTGACAGATTTGACAGTGTGATCTTCACAGCACCGGTTATTTATTTCCTCTCTCTTGTGATGATTGAGATCTAGAGCGTGTCTGAAAAATCATTCCCGCAATCTGCACGCCCCACTTTGCGGGATATTTCACCCGAATTCAGTTGCCGTAGCCCGCTACGGCGCCCTCATCCGGGCAAAATATCCCACAAATTGTGACGCACATCTTGCAGAAAGCCTTTTTCAGACGCACTCTAACGGAGCATATATTTTTCTGATATACATGTTTACAGTATTTTCTGATATGAGAACTGTCAGGTCAGAAGTAATTTTATAAAATTGTTGTATAAGTATTGAAATGAGGTACAATATGAAAAAAGTAGCAGTCTTAGGTTCTACAGGTTCGATCGGAACACAGACACTGGATGTGGTACGTGCAAATGATGACCTGGAAGTAGTTGGTCTTGCAGCAGGCAGCAATGTAGAAATGCTGGAGAAGCAGATACGTGAATTTCATCCCAGACTTGTTGCAGTCTGGAAAGAAGAGGCAGCCAGAGATCTGGCAGTACGTGTGCAGGATCTGGATGTAAAAATCGTAAGCCAGATGGGTGGTCTTATCGAACTTGCCAGAATGGAAGAATCAGACATTCTGGTGACCGCTATCGTAGGAATGATAGGAATCAGACCAACTATGGAAGCAATCCTTGCAGGTAAGGATATTGCTCTGGCAAATAAGGAAACACTGGTAACAGCCGGACATCTGATCATGCCTCTGGCAAAAGAAACCGGAGTTAAGATCCTTCCGGTAGATTCTGAACATTCTGCTATCTTCCAGTGTCTTCAGGGAGCAGCAGGAAATAAGATCCACAAGATCTTGCTGACAGCATCCGGAGGTCCTTTCAGAGGCTGGAAGAGAGAACAGCTGGAAAAGGTGCAGGTAGAAGATGCCTTAAAACATCCAAACTGGTCTATGGGGCATAAAATCACCATTGACTCATCTACTATGGTAAATAAGGGCCTGGAAGTTATGGAAGCTGGCTGGCTTTTTGGTGTATCCTTAGATCAGATCCAGGTAGTGATCCAGCCTGCAAGTGTCATCCATTCTATGATCGAATATGAGGACGGGGCAGTGCTCGCCCAGCTTGGTACGCCGGATATGAAGCTGCCTATCCAGTATGCATTATATTATCCGGAAAGAAGATTTCTTCCAGGAGACCGGCTGGATTTTACAAAGCTTCGTGAGATCACCTTTGATGTGCCGGATCCAGAGACTTTTAAAGGGTTAAGGCTGGCTTATGAAGCAGGAAAAACAGGAGGAAGTATGCCAACTGTATTTAATGCAGCCAATGAACTGGCAGTAAGTCTGTTTTTAAAGAAAAAAATCCCGTATCTTACGATTACGGATATGATCCAGGCATCTATGGAGCATCATAAAAAAATTGACGGGCCGGATGTAGACCAGATCCTGGCAGCGGAAGCAGAAACTTATGATTTTATACAGTCAAAATGGAATGGAATAATAAGTTTTAAATGAAAATCGGAAAGGATGAATGAAATCCTATGAATAGTGTACTGGCAGTGCTGATCCTTGGGGGAATCATCCTGTTCCATGAACTTGGGCATTTCATTTTCGCAAAATTAAGCGGCATTGAAGTAACAGAGTTCTCTCTGGGAATGGGACCAAGGCTTTTAAGCTTAAAAAAAGGCGAAACAAGATATTCCTTAAAACTTCTGCCTTTTGGCGGTTCCTGTGCTATGCTGGGGGAAGATGAGGATGCAGAAGGTGACAGAGCCTTTAATAACAAGCCTGTTTTTAACCGTATTGCTGTAGTGGCAGGTGGACCTTTGTTTAACTTTCTTCTGGCTTTTTTGCTGTCCCTTGTGATCGTAGGCTGCGCCGGTGGTTTTTATGAGCCGGTGGTGGTGGGAGTAGAAAAAGGCTACCCGGCTGAGCAGGTGGGGATCCTTCCGGGAGATGTGATCACAAAAGTAAATCATAGATCTGTCCATTCTTACCGGGATCTTACGCCTTATCTTACAGCTCATCCCCATCAGGATGTGACCATTACCTGGAAGCACACGGATGAAAACGGAAAAACAGAGAAGAGATCGGCAAAGATCACCCCAGTCTATATTGACAGAACAGGCCAGTCTATGATCGGTGTCCGGTTTGATGCAACCCTCCAGAAGATCACAAACCCAGCGCAGTTAGTAATACAATCTGTTTATGAGGTAGAACATTGGATCGGTTATGTATTTGACAGCATTCATCTGATGTTTGTAGGCAAAGTAACTGCAGATGATATCAGCGGTCCTGTAGGCATTGTTACGACCATTGACCATACGGTAGAGCAGGCAGCATCAGCGGGGAAAACAGTAGTTGCTGTCGTTCTTATGAATTTTGCTGTTCTTTTAAGTGCCAACCTGGGAGTGATGAATCTGCTTCCTCTTCCTGCCTTAGACGGTGGACGGCTGGTATTTCTGATCATTGAAGCAATTCGCAGGAAACCTATTGACCGGGAAAAAGAGGGAATGATCCATGCGGTGGGAATGATCGTTCTGCTGGTGCTTATGGTATTTATATTGTTTAATGATGTGAGGAAGCTATTGTAAATGCTCCGTTTTTGGAGACAGCTGGAATTGAACCAGTACATCGTTTTCGAAACGATGTACTGGTTGAAAGCGAGGTATATTTCCTGTCTGAAGGACAAGAAGCGTAGGCGTGAAATGCATAGAACAATTTAAAAATAAAGAGGAATGAAACATGAGCAGAAAGGATACGAAAGTTGTTCATATTGGCGACCGGGTGATCGGTGGGGGAAATCCCGTCCTCATCCAGTCCATGTGCAACACAAAAACAGAAGATGTAAAGTCTACAATAAACCAGATCTTAAGCCTGGAAAAAGCAGGCTGTGATATTATCCGTGTGGCAGTGCCTACCATGAAGGCAGCAGAAGCTCTTAAAGATATTAAAAAAGAGATCCATATCCCATTAGTAGCAGATATCCATTTTGATTACCGTCTGGCTATT
>ERZ772854.1605-NODE-1605-length-20754-cov-3.131021_pt1 | contig 20754 bp, 9 predicted proteins | sample MGYA00580844_ERZ772854 | MGnify/ENA primary metagenome ERZ772854 (study PRJEB29015, sample SAMEA2737727) | human gut metagenome | biome: human gut; feature: human-associated habitat; material: faeces | place: China | collected 2012 ...
AGCTTTTGCATCTGTTAGTCTATTTTTATTTTTTGCCATACATGTCTTACAGTAAAAAATTTTCATATTATTAGTCTCCCTCAATTTTATATAGTTTTATAATGCAAGTATACTACTATATATAAATAAAAACAATGATCTTTAACTACGATAAAGAAAATGGGACATTTAATAATTCTAAGAATTTGTCTGATGTTAAACAGAGCATTATAGACTTTTTTACAAAAAAACAAGATATAAAAAAGAACTATGTATTAACTGACAAAGATAACGATTTCTTTAAAAGATTTAGAGAGACATTTTCTAGTGATCAAATATCTGGTAGTAGCGAAAAAGATGTTGCATATGCAAAACAATTAGTAGATCAATATGCAGACCAGAAACAGGGAATTTATGATCTTATAGAAGCAAAAGGGCTTTTGGGTGTTACGGAAGCCAATTTAGCAGATGCACAATCCACTACTATACAAGGAATGACTAAGTTCCAGTCTGTTGCAAAATCAGCAGTTACAGCTGTTAAATCTTTTGTCGGTACTCTCGGTAACATGGCAATTGCTATGGCTGCATCATGGGCTATCGGAAAAGTAATTGAGGGTATTGATTATCTTTATCATTACGATGAAAATATCATCAAAGCTGGACAGGAAGCAAAGGATTCCATTGACAGTACATTTAAAAGTTTCGAAGAAGGTAAGCAGTCTATCATGGACCTTGGCTCTTCATTTAGCAATCAGACAGAGCAGATAAAAAATACCGGTGATGCAATCGATCAAGTTGCTGAAAAATATGTAGAGCTTCGTAAGGGAGTAAATCAGAATACAAACGAGAATGTATCATTATCTACAGACGAGTATCAGCAATATATTGATCTCAGTAGTAAGCTTGCCTCTCAGTTTCCTGGTCTAGTAGCAGGTTATGATAGTCAGGGAAATGCTGTATTAAACCTTGCTTCCAATGCAGATAAGGCTGCTGATAGTATTCGTAATTTATATGAAGCACAAGTTTCTTCTGCAAATGTTGATATGGGGAAAAATCTACAAGCAACATATGATGGTGTTGTTACACAGACAAGTCAATATGCTGAGGATATCCAGAAAAAACGTGATGAGTTAGAACAATTAGATACTGATATTTCTGAGAACAAACGTAGTATTTTAACATATGGAAGTAACAATTTTGAAGTACAAGGGCTGTATGGTGATAAAGAAAATGTTATTACTGATGTTCTAAAAGAGAATGGACTGTATAAAGAAAATACAGGAGATGACGGAAGTATTTGGAACTTCTATGCCGAAGGTCTCGCTGATAAGTCAAAAAAAGAAATAGATAGGATGAATGAACAGATTACAGCTGGTTTGGAATCCTATAACTTGTCACTAGAGACTCAAAGAAGCCAACTTCAGAGTGAAATTAACTCCTACGATTTAATGATTGAAGATCAATGGCGTAGTATGGCACAATCTCTTGGAAACTATCTTCAGACATCAAAATCATTTAATGAACTTGATGATAGTCTTCAAAGTGCATTTCTTGCCAACATTTCAAACCTTGACTTAACTGCCTTAAATGATCCAGATGGTAAATACCAAGGACAGGTGCTTGATTTCTTGTATGGAGAATTCATTGGACCAATGTCTCGGTTTAGTGCGGATGTACAAGAAAGTCTTGTAGATGCATTACAGATTGATCCTTCTAAATTGACTATTGATGAGTATAAGTCACAAGTTGATGAAGCATTTAATAAAGCATTTCCAAAGGAAGAAGATGCAGATAAACGAGATAGATTCAAAAACGCTTATGGAATTGATTCTTCTATTGAGGATATGGAGGATAATGCATCTCGTCTCAAAGAAGTATATGCAGATTTTCCAAATGCCAGTGATTTTATTGACCATATGCAGACAGGCGATCTGTCAATTGCTGCACAGTTAATTGATAATGGTTCAGTTGATATTGAGAAAGGCACAGATGGATTAGTTTCTGCCATTGAAAGATATAAGAAAACGGTAGCTGAAGCAAAATCTGATACAACTCTTGCTTCTGTTCTTGGCGATACCGATAATGAAGTTTCATCTTCTATTGATTCTTTACAGTCAGATATTTCTTCTTTATCAGATACTCTTACAAAGCTTAAAACAGGCGAGTTCAAAGATTCAGATCTCACTGACCTTATTCAACAGTTTCCACAGTTAGCCGATCAAACAGATAATCTTCAAGAAGCTATATCCAATCTTCAGGCAGACAAACTCAAATCTACCATAAAAAAAATTGACGATTCTATGGATGGAGCTTCTGATGAAGAGTTAGCTAATGCACAAAAATTAAAAGATTCTTTAATTAAGTCAGTTGACCTATCTGATATTAGTTCAGACAAGATTACAGAATCAATCAAAAGTGCTTTTGAAGGTGATGGCGGAAGTAGGTATATTGCTGCAGAACATGGAGCAAAAGCTGCTGAAGAATACAATCAAGCATTTTCGAAAGAACTTAAAAATAGTGCTGGACGAGAAGCTTTCTATAAGGCAACATTAAATCAAGATGCTGTAAAACAGGGACCTGATGCAATACGTGAATTATATAATCAGTATTTAAAGACAACTGAAGATTTTATCCAAAATACAGATATCCAATCCCAACTTACAGATTATCAGGATAAATATCAGTCACTCTATCAAGCTCAGAAAGATCTAAAGAACGGTCTTATGACTGGTTCTACAAGAAAGACATTCCTGGATAAGTTCCCAGATCTTGCAAAATATGCAGGAAATACCGAAGACCTCTCTTCTGCTATTGATGATCTGATGGACTCCATGGACAGTGACGTAACTAACCAGTTTACGGATGCTATAGAGGCTTTGCGAGATGCCGGTGAAGATGCAAACGCAGATGCTCTTCAAAAATATGTCGATGATGTAATTGCTGGCGCTCACGACATTGAGGGAGCATATAAAAAAATTGCTGGTTTAAAAATTCCAACTCCACAATACGAAGCTGCAAAAGATGCTTCTTCTACTGAAAATGGAGGAGCGACCTATGATGATATGCTTTCCATATATAATACTGCTAAAGAAGCATATGAAAAAGGTTTGGTTGGAACGGATGATTTCAAGACTACAGCCGCAATGTTCTCTCCTACTGGATCAGATGACTATGCAAATTTTGCAGAAAATATGTCAAAGATCGAGAAATATTTTACTGAAGGTTCTGATGGATGTATCAATTTCCTTAATGATCTTCAGGCACTTGGTTTAGCTGAACAGGAAAACGGTAACTGGACCTATTCTCTTGGAAATAATATGGAGGAGCTTAAAGAAACTGCAGATAGACTTGGAATTGGTTTTGAACCTCTTATGTCTGTTTTCGGAAAGCTTGAAGACTATGGCTTTTACAACGATTTCTTTACAACTGAAGAAGCCGGTACGGAGAAAATTTCTGACTTATATAGTAAATTAGCAGCTGAGAAAATGCATCTTGCTCAGATAAAAGCAAATCCGAACACCGAGGACTATGATACTGCTCTTTCTGAATCTGAAAAGAAAATTGCAGAATTCGAAGAGCGGATCAAAAATGCAAATGCCAACATGGATGAGCTTATTGATAAGAAAGGTAAATATACTAAAGAGCAGACAGATTATGCAAAATCTGTTGCTCAGACAATGATAGATGATATTAATAATACAGATGATGTCCAGTTAAAAGAAGTGCTTCAAAAGCAATTAGACTCTTTTGCAAAAGATTATCATCTTATTATTGATGTTGATGGTAATATTACCTCGTTGGAAGAACAGATCGACACTATAGAACCAGATGTTGAAATAAATCTTTCCGCAACAGGGGATGATCTGGATAGTGAAATATCTGATCTTTCAAAGTATTTGCAAGGTCTTAGAGAGAGTTCTGATATTGATGTCAACACAGATAAAATTTCAGCTGCCGAAACAATTTTAAAGACTCTTATAGAAAGAAAACAAGAGTTAGAAGCTCCTGCTGTAATGAATATTTCAGATGATCAGTTAAATAGTGTTAATGCAGATCTTCAAAATGCTATTACAGCTATTCAAAATTATCAAACAGCTGTTAATGAATTAGACAAGCAGAAATCTCTTGGTTTAGATACAACTAATGCTCAAAAAGCCGTAAATGATGCAAAAGCAGAGTTGGATAGCATTGATGATGAGACTAAAAAGACTCTGAAGTTTGATATTCAGGGACTAGATGATGCAGGAATTCAAGATGCAATCAATAAACTTGATTTAAGTGCTTTTGATGATGGTATTCAGCAGTTAACATATCATTTTAATATTGATAATGAAGAGGATGCAAATGCATTTCTTGATAAAATTGCAGGTCTTCCAAAGGATACTCAAAAGATAACAGTTAGTGTAAATCTTGACAATACATCTCGTCAGACTTTAAGTCTTATTAATTCCACTGTTTCTAAATTGCAATCTTCTAACCCATCTCTTTCAGTTTCAGTCAGTGCAAAGAATTTACAATCACAAGCAACTGAACAATCAAGTATACCTATTGATGGGAATAATACTCCATACAAAAAAAGTGTTGATGAAGCTAAAAAATACGCAGAAAATCAAAAGCCTGAAATGAAAATTGATGGTAATAAAGGACCTGCAATTTCAGCGGCTAATGCAGCAGTAGAAGAAATTAATAATAAGACTGCGAATATCAATGTTGGTGCAAATATTTCTTCTATGGTAAGCACAATACAAGCTGAATTAAACAAACCACATTCAGTTAATGTCACCGCAAATGTAACTACAAATGTTAAAAATAATTCTGGTGGAACTGGTGGTGGATTTGCTTCTGGTACTATGCTCCGTGTAGCACACGCTTCTGGTACTGCTTACAATGTTCTCAACTACTCTCCTGCTCATGCAGACGGAAACGTAGCATTACAAAGTAATGAAAAAGCTCTTGTAAATGAACTTCCTGATGGTCCAGAATCAATTGTGCGTGATGGTAAATGGATGGTAATTCCTGGTGGTGCTCATTTTGAGAATTTAAAAAAGGGCGACATTATCTTTAATTCAAAACAAACATCTGAACTTATAAATTCAGGACGTGTCATGTCTGGAGGTGGACATGCTAGAGCACTTGCTGGTGGAACGGTTCATAGTGGAATGAGTGCATTCTTAGACGGATCACCAAAAGGTGGTGGCAATAGCTTTGGTTTAAATAAAGGTAATCAGTCATCTTCCTCCAATTCCACAACTACCGATAAAAATACAACTTCTGTTAAGAAAAATACAGACACCGTAAATGACAATACCGAAAAGGTAAAGAAATCTACTAAGGTATATGACTGGGTAGAAATCCGTATTAAGCATTGGTCTGATCAGGTTCAGAAAATCGCTGATAAAATCACTGATTATATTAAGAAGTCACTTAAAACATCTTTGCTCAAACAGCAAATTCGTAAGATGAACTATGAGATTGGGTCTAATCAGAAAGGTGCAAAAACCTATATGAAAAAGGCTAACTCTATAGCAAACGAGTACACTTATTATAATAGTGATGGCGAAGAGATTAAAACCAATGTACCCAAAAAATATCAGAAACTTGTACAAAAAGGTGCTTATCGTATTGAAGACATGGACACTAGCACTGATGAAGGTAAGGCTCTGGCAGAGGCTATTGATCAGTATAAAACATATTACGACAAGGCACAGGATTGTAAACAGGCTGTTGTTGATCTGAAGAAAGAGCAAATGGAATTGTTTGAGCAATGGGCTAATATGCCAACTGAAACAGCTGAACAGGCATTGGAACGATTACAAAATGGTTTCAATGGATTAAATGCAACTCAGTCAAGGTTATCAGCTGTTCAAGCAGGTGGATCAACACAAAAAGCTATAGCAGACGCTGCTACTGCAAGTTACGAATCAGCACAGGCAGTTACAGACAAAGCGCAATCAAATCTTGATACAGCAACTGCGAAAGCAGATAAGGCAACTACAGCTGTAAATAAAAAGAAAAAAGCGCTTCTTAAATCAAAAGGTCTTACGAATGAGCAGAAAAAAGTTATTAAATCCGGAAAGACTATTGATACCAGTAAGATTACTAACAAGACTACGAAGAAACGTGCCGAAGAGTATAATTCTGCAGTTAAAAATAAAAAGAAAGCAGATTCTAAAAAGAAAACGGCTCAGACTAAATTTAATACTGCGAATAAGAATTCTTCATCTCTTAAGACAGATGCCGAAGCAGCAATCGCCGGATATCAGGAAGGAAACGAACTTTCCTATATGGATTCCTTAACTGATCAGAATGTGACACAGACAAAGCAAGCTGCAGATATTAACAACAAGGCTTGGGAGGAAACTAAGAAAAATCTTAACGCACAGGAGAAAGCCAAGAAACAAGCAGACGATAAGGTTAGTAAAAAAGCTAAAGCTATTAAGAAAAAGTTTGGTAGTAAGCTGAGTGATAATCAGAAAAAGAAATTAGCAGCAGGTAAAGAAATAAATGTCGATAAGATAAAAGACAAGTCTCTTAAAAAGGCTCTTACAGCATATAATAAATATGTTACTACTGCAGCCGAAACAGAACAGAAATTAAATATTGTCACAGATGCAGAATCAACAGCGGCAGCTAATGCAGCGGAATCACAGACAGAAGCAGCTAAAGCCACAGTCGAAGCTATTCAAAGTAAATTTGATAATGCGAAGACGTATTATGAAGGATTGTTAGGATATCAGGAAAAGTATAATGAAATGGAAGAAGCAAACATTGATTTATACAATGCTCATGGAAATTATGAGCGTTCTTCTGATTATGAGATTAAGATCTCAAATACTGAAAGTCTGAGAAATATCGCACAGGATAAAGTTGATGAACTTGAGAAAAGACTCCAAGAAGGTGTTGACAATGGCACAATTGTAGAAGGATCTCAGGAATGGATTAATATGAAATCCGAGATTATAGAAGCAAAAAAAGCTGTAACCGATTACGACACAAGTATTGAAAATCTGAAACAGCAACAAATTGGTGTTTATTATGAAGAACAGTTTGATCGTGCAATAGAGAAAATTGATCAGTTCAAGGACCGTCTTGATACACTGAACGAAATTATCTCTGATGATATGAAAGTTGATAAGAATACTGGACTACTTACAGAATTGGGAGCTACTTCTGTAATGTTGAATAGAAATCAGTTTTCTGCAAATCAGAAAGAAATACAAAAGCTTCTTGAAAAAGAAAATGATGTGAAAAAACGATACGCTAATGGCGAAGATATGTCTTCTGAATTTGGCGAAAAGACTTATGATGAATATATAAAAGACATTCAGTCTAAATATAATTCTTTAATTTCATCAAATAGTTCTCTTCAAAATGATATGCTCTCTCTTGTCAAAAATCAGGCTCAAGCAGAACTTGATGCTCTTAATAAAGTAATATCTAAGCGTAAGGAAGCCCTTTCCGCAAAGAAAGACTATTACGATTACGATAAAACTTTAAAGGATAAGACTAAAGACATTCAGATCCTTGAACGTCAAGCGGCAGCTCTCCAGGGTTCAACAAACGCTGAAGATAAAGCACGTTTGGCAAAGATCCAGGAACAATTATCAGATGCAAGAGAAGATCTTTCTGATACTATGACAGACCATGCTTTCAGTATGCAAAGTGATGCGCTTGATAAATTATCCTCAGATATGAGTGATGATTTTGACAAATGGTCTAACGACATAAGCTCTAACGTAGAGAAAATGAGTAAAGCTATTAATGAAGCAGTTTCAAATTCTGCTCTTAGTAATGCGCAGGTTCTCAATAATCTTTCTACTATTCTGAAAAATGTTGGATTAACAGACGAACAGGTTAGTTCTACATTATCAGGACTTACCGGTTATGCTTCCGGAACTGATTATGTACCTAAGTCTGGAATGTACCGTGTAAACGAAAATGGTATGGAATCCGTACTGTCAAGGAAATACGGTACTCTCACATTTTTAAATCAGGGCGATAAAATATTTACAGCAGACTTTACTAAGAGGCTTATTGATAATGCAGGTATCGCTACACAGAGTAGCCAACCACAATTTGGTGAAATGTATAAGGAACTTATGAATGCGATTACCAACACAAATAATCAATCTTATGAACATAGTACAGTTTACAATATTGTTGTAAATGAAGCTACTGATGCAAACGCAGTAGGTGATATTGTCGTTAAGAAGATCGATGCATACGAAAAGAAGCGTGTAAGAGATTTTAAGAGTCTTAGATAAACACAGGAGGGCATAGTGTCACAGCTATGCTCTCTTTTATTAATTTTGAACAGAGGTAATAATTATGGAAGTAAGTTTTTTTAATTTTAAGCTAAAAATAAATAATACATCTATACGTTTATATGAAAACGAAAAATATGTTGGTGGTATGTCATGCTGCAATGGAATAAATCCAACTGATGTAAATAATTTTATTGAATGGTTATTTATTAATGATAAATTTATTGGAACAGCACATGGTGGAACAATATGTTAATTTTTATATTATTTTTTAAGGTGGTCATATGAAATATTTCAATCACAAAATTCCAACAGGAATTCCAAAACAACGATTAAGAATAATTTATAAAACAAATTCTTTCAATCATCCATTAATTGAATTAAATAACAACCATAATGATAAAAATATAATTATAGATACAATGGTTCAAAAAATTCCTAAAAATTTTACAGATGCTTCATATATTGTTTTACAGGAAGAAACATTATTTCCTACGTCATATAGCTTAAAACAGTCATTAAGGTGGTATACAATCTTTCGTATTTCAAGAGTACATTTGTCTGTATAGCGCAATATCTTTTCACAATTGTTTTTAGAATCTAATATCATAATTCCAAATAATGCCACAGCTATAGATTTTATATCTTTTTCTGGTATTTCTTTCACTTTTCGAATTAATGGGTACCACTCGTTAAACTGTAAGTGGCTTGATGCAATATTATAATTGTACTTATAAGACAATTGTTGATTTGCATCATAATCAAGTAATATATTTACAAGATCACTTAGCAATTCATAATCACGATCAGAAATGTCATTTGGAATTTCTGTTTTAGTCATTCCATTTTCACTCTGTACAACATGCATTAATTCGTGTAATATAACATCTTCAATGTCATCTGTGTCTTTTCTTATATGGATAACATATTTATTTTCGATTTTTTGGCAATATGGAGTTTCTTCATCTGTATAGTCAAAATTTATTTTAAAATCAGTGTGTGATTTAACAAGCTTAATGATTTCATAAGCTTTATTTGATATTTCGTGATTAAAGGTACCCCCAATAACTATTTCGTTCATTTCAATACTCTCCCATCCCAATATAAATTATAAAATCCATTATGATTCAAGTAACAATTTTTGTCAATAATAGTCTGAATAGAAAGTAGGTGATTAATATGGCTATATTTGGCTCTTCTTTTACATATAACGGAAAGTCTTCCGATGATTTTGGAGTTATTATTTGTGCCTCTGAACAGCCAGAATCAATTCCAATGGGATTAACAAGAGAAATTTTAAAAGGTGAAATTACAAGCAGACGACCTGTATCAAATTGGTATAATACAAAATATTCAGATGTACTTACATTTGAAGTAACAATTACCAAACCTGAAAATCGTGCTTTTTCAAGAGAAGAAGTTAGAGATATAAACGCATGGTTAACAGGACCACGTACACCTACTCTTCTATTTTTTGAAGATGAAGCTTTTGACCCTATTAATTATTATGGAGTTTTTACAGATGTAACTAACGTTTATGGTAGTGGTATTTTAATGCTTACGTATACATTTACTGCAGATTCCCCATATGGATGGAGTAATGAACGTGAGTTTGCTTACAACAACTTAGAGAATTGTTTACTTGCAGTAAATGATAAAAATGTATCCGTAAGCAATAAAAGTGTTGAGGTAACAATTCAAAACGCAGAATTATTTGAAGTGAACAATGATACAGATGAGATTGGTGATTTTACATATCCGTTAATAGCAATTTATTCTTATGCAGGTACGCAAATTACAATTGATAATTATTCCGAAATTTCTACTAATGATTTATTAAGTCATAGTCTTACTCTTACAATTCCAAATGCAATTGATTACACAAATCCACTTTATATAGATTCAAAAAATCATAAAATTTATTATTACAGTAATACAAAGAAAAAGAATATTCCGGTTCAATTATCCGATCTTGGGTTTACATCTGACAACCTTACAAATTTAGATAATGGTAGTTTGGGATTATATTGGGTTAGGTTAGTTCCCGGTGTAAACAAATTTAAAATAACAGGTGGATGCAGTATTAAAATGACATTCAGATGCCCAAGAAAGGTAGGTGCCTACTAATGAATTTTAATTACGACTATTTTGGAACCGGCTCGTTTTTATTTATGCAAAACAGATAATACAATAATCTGTGAATTGAATGGAATTGATCTTCAATCTGTCAGTTATACGAAACAGATTAATAATTTTGATACCATTCAGTTTGATGTGCATAGATATGTGAACGGCGAAGAATCTAATGGATATGACATGCTTGACGAGGCAATGTACATATTTGTTGATGGAATTGGATATTTTCGTATGTCCTATCCGGAAGTTTCAAATGATGGATTTGATGAATATAAATCAGTATCTGCACAATCATGCGAATGCGAACTTGCATTAAAAACCCTAAAAAACTTTAAGATTAATACCGGAGAGACAGACAGCCGTGAATATTTGATTAATGGCAATGTAAAAGAAACCGATGAAGGTGTTAAAGTAGCAGTTAAAAACATTATTTTATATGATGAACTGTACAAAGATTTTTCATTGCTTGATATTGCAATTGAAAAGGTTTTTGGATGGAAAATTGGTTGGGTTGATCAGACAATAAGAGAAACAACGGTTATAGAGACTAAAGTAAACGATGATGGAACTGTTACTACTACTTCACAAATGGTTGATTCTAAGCGGTCATTTGATATAGACTCAAAAAATGTATATGCATTTCTAACGCAGGATGTATCAAAGAAATTCGAATGTATTTTCGATTTTAATATTATGACCAGGACAATTAATGTATATAGCGTAAAAGATTACGGTAAGGATTCAAATGTATTTATCTCTTATCGTAATTTGATTCAGACGTTGAATTATGCACCAGCTCAAGAAGATAATATTATGACAAGATTTGAAGTACGTGGTGGAGATGACCTTACAATTGATGCAGTCAATTTTGGTTCTTCTACTATTGAGAATCTTTCTTATTATCTTAGTACAAAACATGTAAGTCAAGGGTTAATTGACAGATATAATCAATGGTTATCTAAGCTTGACGAAGCACGTAAAAAATACATGTATTACAATCGTCAGTACAGCTTATATATGGAAAAGCGTGATGAAATCAATCTTAGAGTTCCGAATGATGGGTTGAATAATAATTGGAAACAATTTACCGTAAAAGACCTTGGAACTATTAAAAAGAAGTATACTACATATATGGATGCACTGAAAGATGTAAATCTTGGCTACTGGGATGAAAAAAACCAGAAGTGGCTTAATAAAGGTGCGGAGCAAGATTATATTGCATATCAGGGTATTCTTGAAATTATCGACAAAACCATTGAATATAAAAATAATACAGATCCTACACAGGATGATAAAAAGTCCAATGAAGTAGATGATTTGATTGAAGAATGGAATACAAATTGGGATCTGTTTGGTCTTCAAGAGTTAAAAACAAAAGAGAAAACATATCTGAATAATATTGATGCTTTAAAAGCTTATAAAAAGGCATGGAAAGATTTAAGTGAAGATGAAAAAGGTCACTTAACAGAGTCCAATTATAATATTTCTCATAATAAGTATTTGAAGTATTGGGAATACGAATACGGAAAAGATGAAAATGGGAACTTATATGCGGAACCAGAAAAAGGTGGATGCTCTGGTGCCATTAAGCAAAGACAAGGCGAATATGATGATATTCAGAATTTAATGAATGGTTTTTCAAAAAATATGTCCGAAGTTGCAACAATTAACAATAAAGAAAAATGCGGCATATTTACAAAGGAAGATCTTGAAACATTAAATAAACTGTACAATGAGACAGATTATGTAAATGATAATATTATCACCATTTCTACAAACACTGCAGCAGAGATAATCAATACTCAATACGAATTATTCCAAGATGCAACAACAGAGCTTTCTAAGGTGTGTCAGCCACAATTATCATTCACTCTTACAATGGATAACATTTTTGCTATTCCTGGATTTAAAGAATGGCAAGGAAATTTTGATATAGGTAATTTTATCCATCTCTCATTCGATAAAGATGATCAGTATTTTTTAAAACTTCGTATCTCATCTCTCACTTTTAATCCATGCGTTATTGAAAATAATTTTCAAATTGAATTCACAAACATGATTAGTTATAACGGTGGTCGTGATGACTTTGCTGTTTTACTTGATAATACAGTAAGCACAGCTAAAGACCAAATTACAGGATCTGTAAAAAGCAAATTAGATACATCCGGAATTGAAGTTTCAGATGCACTTATTAAGGCAATGGTGAGTTCAACCAGATTTTCAAATGCGGTATCTAACGGTGTGTTTGATACAATAAATGCTAATACAGGTGCTTTCGGACAGGTTATATCAAAAATGGTTAATGCTAGAGATATGATGGCAAACAGTGGTCTTTTTGAAACAATTAATGTTGATGCGACCACATCTAAACTCGTTCTTGCACTTGATATTAATGCGACACGTATATCTGCAGGTACTCTTTCTGTAGATAGACTTATCATTCGTGGTGAAAAGAATTCTATCATGTATTCGTTTAATGAAAGTCTTGGAGCTGTTGAATCAAAGAACATTCCACCAGAAGATTATGATAAGTATTACATGGGTGGTAAAAATATTCAGGCACATACTATTACTGCCGATCAGATTCTTGCAAATTCATTAACTGCATCTGAAATTACTACTGATGACTTACGTGGTATAAATGGATGGATTAATCTTCATTCCGGTACTTTTACTTTCTATGGCAAATCAGAAAAGGTAATTATTGGTGATATAAATAAGGATAAAAAACTCCTTGATAATTACATATCTTCGTGGGAATCTCCAAGAGGAACTAGCGGTGATGATTTAAGATATAAAGAATCTATGAGTTTTTCACCTATCGGATTAAACCAGGAAAAGTTGAAAAGTAAGATTGAAGAGTTAAAACCGTATACTACTGATTCAAGTGAAGTTTTAACTACATTACAGAAAAGTACGTTAATAAGATTCCTTGGAGAATTGGACAACTATATCATTTGGCTAAATGTAAATGACAAAATTTACAAAGAAAGTAAATCTGCAAGTACATTAAATCAGATGACTCGAACAGATCTTGAAAAAGAGTTTGGAATCAATACTCTATCTGATGCAGAACGTACAACAAAGTATAATCTTATTAAAAATTATGTAGGTATTAAAGAAGCGTCAGAAGAAGACAATTCCGCAGGACTTATGGCGTGGAACGGACAGACTCTTACTGTTCGTGGAGACATTATTGCTAATAGTCTTACACTTGGTAAAAATGTAAATATTAGCAGTGAAAACATTTCTGATTTAAAAAATTATGTTACAACCAGTGGGCTTGATGGAAAATTAAAAGATTACACAACTACTTCCGATATGCAAAATGAAGGACTTGCTTTTATTGTCAAGAAAAATGGTTCTATTGGACAGTTTGATGGAACTATTAATCCAGATGATACGAAAGGTTATTTTTCTGTAAATACAGATGGGTTAATGATTGCACAAAATGCAGTAGTTTATGGAACTATTTATGCAAAAGCAGGAAAATTTACTGGAGATATCATAGCAAATTCATTAACTCTTGGTGACGGAGTGGATATTTCTACCGATAAAATAAGCGGTCTTGGAGAATATGCAAAATCATCAGATCTTAATGGATATGTAAGAACAGTAGATCTTGGACCGTATGCAAAAACAGAATCCTTGTCTGTATATTTTGAAAAAGATAAAGATTATGGAACCATTGTTGATGGTCAAACTGGAATAAAAGTATCTACAAATGGGCTTCTTCAAGCAAGTAATGCAATAATTTACGGAACAATATATGCAAGCTCTGGATGGTTTAAAGGAGAATTAAAGGCAGCCACCGGAACCTTTTCAGGAGAGTTAAAGGCAGCTACCGGAAGTTTTAGTGGAAATATTACTGCATCAACAGGAAGTATTGGTCCGTGGAATATAAATTCTGATGCTATTTATAAGGGAAGTGGATATAACATAGGCGGCCCTGGTAATGCATATTTTGGTAATTCTGGATTAAGTATATCTGATAAATTTATTGTTGATAGTGAAGGTAATATGACCGCAACTGATGCTACTATATCAGGAACAATCACCGCATCGTCTGGAAAGATTGGGCTTTTCAATATTAGTAATGATGGTTCTATTTACAATAAACCATACGGCACAGCAGGAAGTGGCTCTGATAGTTGTGGTCTTAGTGTAACTTCTGGAAAATATGCATTCTGGGCTGGAAGTGGAGCATTTTATGTAAATCAAGATGGTAGTATGCATTGCTCAAACGCAGATATTTTAGGTGGCATAACATCAAAGGGAAACAACACCATAACAGAATTAAGGAATGGACAATTATCTATGAAGTATGATTATGGAATAAGTGACGTAGAACCATTGCCAAAACTTTTAATGGGCCTCGATGGAAATAATGAACCATATTTGTATTTTTATTCTGTCGCCCCATATACAAGCGTTTCTATATCTGGTGGTATTATAAAAGGGACATTAAATGGAAATGTTACTGGAGATGTTAGTGGTAATGTTAATGGATACATAATTAATTCAGAGTCAACAAGTTATCGACCTGCAATTTGTACATCAACAGATGATGGTGGAAAATATTATGTATCAATTATCAGAACTAACGTAGACAATAAAATTACAATTCGTGGAAAATGGGATTATCAAAAATTTGAGACAAGAACATTTCAACTTACAACATCTGATAGGAGATTAAAAAGAAATATAAAAAACACCAATATCGACAATGCATTAAGCCAAATCTTAAAAATAAATCATAGAGAATTTATATGGAAAGAATCAAATAATTATATAGATTTAGGATATATTGCTCAAGAATTAGAAGATATAAACCCTAACATGGTAATAAAACCATCTGAAAGCAATGAACCATATGGTGTAAATACATTCTATATGGAAAGTCTTATTACAAAATCAATCCAAGAAATGTATGCTGAATTAAAAGCAGAAAACAAGCAATTAAAGCAACGAATTGAATATTTAGAGCAACAAATCAACTAAGAGCATTCTATAACAGGAATGCTCTTTTTATATTAAAAATTAAGATAAAAAGGAGAAAAACTACTATGAAAATCACAAACGCAGCTATTTACGATATTATTGAGGCAACTAAGAAATTCAGTAACGCTAAAGGCAAAACAGCATTCGTACTCTTCCGTGTACTTCGTAAACTTCAAGATGAAATTAAAGACTGTGATGATCAGAAAAATAAATTAATTCAGGAATATGGTAAAGAGGTAGAAGGTGGAATAGCTATTCCTAACGATGACAAAGAAGCTTATGAGAAATTTATGGCTAAATTCACTCCTATCCTTCTGTATCAGATTGATGTAGATATTCCACAGCTCACCGAGGAAGAATTTGATTCTCTTTATGAGGTTGATGCACCTAACGCAACTATGAATGATTATGCTATTATTGACGCTTTTCTTGTAAAGAAACCGGAACCAGAAAAGAAAGAGGAAAAAGCAGATACAGAACCTGATGAAACAAAAGAAGCTGCAGTTGAATAAATTAAGGAGGCACATATGCGAAGTGTACTTGATATCACTTGCTATGAGTCTGATGGTGTTACTAGAATAAATCATCTTACACAATGGGATAAAGGACAGACCATATGTTTTGAAACATTTGGTCTGACTTCTCCGCCTGTGATTCATTGGTGCAATAGAATGAGTGAAGAAGCACTTCAGGTTAAATCATCTTTGAAAAATAATAAATTTTATGTAGATGTCCCAAACTCATTGCTTCAAGAGCCATACCCTCTTATTGGATATATTTATATATCTGAATCAAATAGCACTTCTGAAACAGTCGCACAGATTCGTATTCCACTAAAACAAAGACAAAAACCATCAGATTATTATTATATAAATAATGTAGATTTTGTAGTCAGTTATCAGGTTGGTTCTTTTGAATTTACAACTGGATCTATAGCTGGCGCAAAAACTTATACTTTAACATTCCCAAATAAATTCAAATCTATTCCAGTCGTATTCGCGACAACTAATCAAACAGATCCCCAAAACTATGCCGTTTCAATAACAAATAAAAGTCAAACTGGTGCCACTATTTGTATTTATAACAATGAAAATGGGGTTGATAAAAAACTGACGGTTAGTTGGATGGCTATTATTTCGTAAATTATATATTTGTTATTATTGTTAGAAAGGTGGTGTAAAATGTACACTCTTAGAATTACAGATGACAATAATGTTATTACTACAGTAAAAGAAAGTCTGATGGAGAAAAGTAATTGCGTGAACTCTATCCAGATTATTATTAATAAACTTTATAAAGAACAAATTGATATGACAGATACTACTGCTTATATGAAATATGTTCTTCCGGTTACAAAGAAAATTAAGATGACTCAGCTCATTGCAGATACAACAACTGATGAGAGTCATATTTTATATACTATTCCTGTAACAGCTAATATCTCTGCAGAACCAGGTGATATCGAGGTATCATTTACTTTCTTAAAACTTGTTCATGATGAAGAATCTGATACTACCACTTCTTATGTTCGAAAAACTGAATCTGGACTTATCCACATTACAAAATTAGCACAGTTTGATAGTTATGAACCAAGTGAAATGTTAACTGAACTTGACCAGAGAATTCTTGCACTTATGGCAACTGCTGAAGATATTAAGAAACTTGGTCAGGCAACTTATGACAATATGCCAATTGATATGAAACTTGATTCAGAAGCAAAGAAACTGACTCTTGTAAACGCTAATGGAAATACAGGTGATGGTGTTGGGATTGCAGACCTTTCAGACTCTATTGCAAAAGAACTTACAGGTACAGATCCAGATGGCACTCAAGATGGTGTTACACATATTGACAAAGTTACAGGCGTACAGAGCCTTGATGAATTATTAAAATAAAAGATGGAGGGAGAACATGTCATTTAAAGATTCAAAAGCACAAATATTGGCTAATTCAGCTTCCGATGATAGTGATATCTCTACCATGGAGGCTGATTTAGCCACTACTGCTGTTGTTGACGATGGATATGTATTATGCACAGATGGACGATATGTTATCTATGATGAATACTATGATAATTCATATTCAACAGTGGATAAATTAAAAAATGTAACAGTAGACTCTTCACAAATAAATATTGTGCAGGAAACAAATAGTCAGTATATTCCATTCCGTATTCCAAGATACTGGGACGGTATCGATTTGATGAAGATGCTGATTCAAATTAGATATGAAAATGTATCTACTAAAAAAGGACAAGTATCTACTGCTGTAAATGTTGCATCAAGTACAACTAATATTACATTTGGATGGTTAGTTGATCAGAATGTTACTGCTATCGCCGGAGATGTCAGATTTGAAATTATGGCAACTGGCTCAAACGAGAAAGGAAATACATACGTTTGGAGAACAAGACCAAATGGTAGACTTACTGTCCTTGAGGGATTAAATTATGATGGTATTGTTGAGCCATCAGATGACTGGTATACAGGTTTTGTAACAACCATAATGGGTCATGTTAACGAAGCCAAAGAATACGCTGATCAGGCAAAAGCTTCTGCTGCTTCCGTAGATGTTAATACTATTAAGGCGGACGTGAAAAAATCTGTAACAGCAGATGTGAACGCAAATCTTGCAGAAAATTATTATAACAAAACAGAGATTGATACTAAGGTTCGAGAACTCAATGATGCTATAGGCGGAATTGATAGCTTAAAAAATCTTAAGGTCGATTATGATAACACAACTGGAAGACTTGTATTTAAAGATGGTACTGTTATTCTGAAAACTATCACAATTAACAGTTTATCAAACTTAAATGTTACTTATGCCGTTGAAGGTGGTAAGGGTAAGCTTATTTTTAAAAATGGCGAAACAGAAATTCAATCTGTGGAACTTAGCTCTATCGAACCGTCTGCACAGTGGACAGCTGCTCTAAAAGAGGAAATTAATACAGGAGTTGATACAAAAATTAGTCCTGTATCAGAAAAGGTAAACGCTGTGGAATCTTCAGTAACTGACCTTTCTAAAAAGGTTGAAATAAATACTTCTGATATTACAGCGTTAAAAACAAAAACAAAAGAACTTGAAAAAGCTGATGAAGCAATTCGTTCAACTGCATCTGAAGCCAAAAATACAGCAGATATTTTAAAACAGAATATTGCCGACTACGATTCACAGTTTAATACGATTAACGGTGACATTACAAATATTCAGGCTGATATTGATGAAATTAAAAAGAATCCAGCTGCATCTGAGTATGATGTAGATTATGTTGGTAGTACATTTAGTTGGATGAAAAATGGAGAAGTTCTTAAAACATTTACAATCCAAAGCGGAGGTGGTGGCGGATCTGATACTTCAACTATCACGATTGAACGTGTAACCCCTGCAGATGCAATCTTCTTACTTGGAGATAAAGCAGAAATCGAATACACATTTAGCTCTGTTGATAATACTGGCGATACAACTGGTGATGGTACAGCAATTTGGAAAGTTGGAAATACAATTGTATCAACAACCACTGCTTCTCAGGGAACAAATAAGGTTGATTTAACAGAGTATTTATCAGTAGGCTCTAATCAGATTAGAGTTAGTATCACGGATAGCTTTGGAACAATGTCATATAAAACTTGGACTGTTACTATTGTAGAATTTAAGCTTGAAAGTACATTTGATGATACACTGATTTACACTGATACAGACGTAGTATTTAGATATACACCTTATGGTAATGTAAATAAGACCATTCATTTTATCTTGGATGGACAGGAATTAGAATCCGTAACAACACAGGCTTCCGGTCGTATTATATCATACAATATTCCAAAACAGGAACATGGTGCTCATTTCCTTAAAGTATATATGACAGCAACAGTAAATAATAAAGATATTACTTCTGCTACTATCTATAAAGATATTGTATGCGTTGATCCGTCAAACAGAACTCCTATTATCGGATGCTCACAGCAAGAATTTACTGCAAAACAATATCAGGCTACAAGTATTAAATATGTTGTTTATGACCCAGCTCATAATCCTGCTACCGTTAAGTTGTCTATTGATGGAAAAACAGTTTCTACATTAACAGTTGACAGAACTGCGCAAGTATGGAGTTTTAAATCTTCTGAGGTTGGTCAGAAAAATCTTACTATTTCATGTCAGAAAATCACAAAAATTCTTACCGCACATATTGAAAAACTTGATATAGATGTAAATCCAATTACTACAAATCTTGCATTTGATTTTAACCCAGTTGGTTTATCAAATGGTGACGAGAACAGACTTTGGAGCGATGAAAATCATCCAGAAGTTGCTTTAACTGTATCAGATAATTTTGACTGGACGAATGGTGGTTATCAGATTGACGATGAAGGAAATCAGTATTTCTGCGTAAAAGCAGGTACTACTGCTTCTATTAGTTATAATCTGTTTGCCAAAGACCCAAAACAAACTGGTGCTGAATTTAAGATTATTTTCAAAACTAAAAATGTAAGAAATGCTTCTGCCACTTTCTTGTCATGTCTCGATGGATTGGCAGATTCTAACATTGGCCTTGAAATGAAAGTTCATGAGGCAAACATTTACACTTCTACAGACGATCTTTATTTCCCATATTCCGAAGAAGATATTATTGAGTATGAATATAATATTAACTCAATTGATACTAAAAGTACAACAGCAACATCTATTATCATGACATATGAAGATGGTGTTGGTGGCAGACCTATTATTTATGATAATTCACATAGATTACATCAGTACACTCCTGCTCCAATTTCTATCGGATCTCCAGACTGTGATGTGTTGATTTACAGGATAAAAGCTTATAGTGCAGCTCTAACAGATTCTGACGTATTATCTAACTTCATTGCAGACGCAAGAAACTCTGATGACATGATCGATAGATATAACCGAAATCAGATTTATAACGAAAACAATGCTCTTACACCGGATTCGGTTGCAAAAGCATGTCCTGATTTAAGAGTTATTAAGATTGAAGCGCCACATTTTACAAATGATAAGAAGGATTTTGTGCTAAATACTTCCATGGAATGTGTTTATGTAAATGGCGATCCAAAATTTGATAACTGGAAATTTACTAACGCCTGTCACGCTGGACAGGGCACTACCTCTAATGAATATGGTTTTGCAGCAAGAAACATTGATGTTATTTGCTGTTTTGATGGAATTCATAAGGTAAATAGTAAAATTGATCTTGATCCAAATAGAATGCTTGCGCTTGTTACATATAAAAATCTATTTCCCAGAGATTTTGCAGATTTTCAACTAAACAAAGGATTTGTTCATGCTATTTTTTCAAATAAAGAAAAGTTCTGCTGTAAAGAAATTGAAAGAATTAATAATGAGATTCAAG
>ERZ772854.1622-NODE-1622-length-20478-cov-4.097341_pt1 | contig 20478 bp, 23 predicted proteins | sample MGYA00580844_ERZ772854 | MGnify/ENA primary metagenome ERZ772854 (study PRJEB29015, sample SAMEA2737727) | human gut metagenome | biome: human gut; feature: human-associated habitat; material: faeces | place: China | collected 2012 ...
GGAACGAGTGATACGAGGATCTCTTCCACCGATCGTTACGAGACTTCCCTTATCTGCTCCCACCCTCATAGAGCGGAACTTTAAGATTCTGAAATCCTTATTGTGTCGTCCCACACGCACCTGACGATAAAACACAGGACCTTTGCTATCCCACTTAATCCAGATAGCCATAATAAGGAATATCGGACTCAAAACCAAGAGCCCGCATCCACTAGCGATAATATCAAAAAATCGTTTCATAATTTTTTTTGTTAGTCTAGCTCTAAAACAATATTAAGACAAAAGTTAAAGTTTCGGTATTCTTTCCGAACAATCCCCCCACCAAAGTCGCACCAACGTACCACAAGCACTCATCTGACAGAGTTCCTCGTGTTTCCAGCTATTGTGGAAAAGTCCATAGCTCTTCACCCACAACTCTATCAGATAACTCATGCCTGCCGTCATGCAATCGTTGCTCGCGAAGATATCATCTAATATCCGGCGAGAGAGTCGCTCCACATCAAACTCAACCTTCTGCTCTAGAATGTCAATCATCATCCCCCATCGATTACGGCAGATCCAGTTCAAGCACAACACAAAGTGAATATACCTCATACCCTTACACCACTTCCAGAACCCATTCCAATCAACTTGTAAAACCTTTACACGCAGAAACATCGCTCAATCCAACACATATCTGACATATATCTTCTCAAACAAAAAATGCAGTAAAGCATAAACCATCAGGAACAAAGCCGTAAAGTCCACCGATAAGCACTCAATTTAGGACATACCACTTAATTAAGGCACTAGATAGTGCCCTAAACCGAGTATTGTTAAAGATTAATCCTGATTTCAACATTAGCCATTGACCAATAAGATTTTATTGGGGATTAAATTTAGATAATCCCTGCAACCATTAAAGTTAAAAAAAATGTTCCAATGAAATTTAGACTGAACTACCTAGTAACTTCACGGTTCTTATCACAAATATGATACGTAGCTACCGTTTCTGATCCACCATCGCTACCATAATGAAAAGCATTGTTCCGCTGAGTCATTAACCTTCGGATGGTGCGTTAAGCTAAATTATTGTCTATCGGAAAATCCCCATTTTTCAAAAATGCAAAGTTCTCATTTCAAATCACATACGTCCGCAGCCCCATCTTCGCCATAGTCTTGGTATAGGCAAAAGTCACCTCGCGCATCTCATTCACCTGCTGCTCCACCACATCCGCGTTACCGTACCAATCGAACAATACTGGTAACGGGGTTGCAAAGCTTTCGACACACGTTCCATTACGTCGAACGCCACAGTCGTCACCCCTACCTTTGGAACAACAGAATCACCTCATTCCAGTCCTCTTCCGAGCAGTCTTTCAGCACATCCTCATCAATCGGACTGTCATTCAACACACAGGACAATAAGTGAAAAAATATTTTACGCTAATTTATGTTCAAAGCCTAAATTTTCTTCACGTAAAACATTTTCTTGTATGCGTTTCCGATGACATTCATGCATACCCAGAAAGTAGCACGAACCGGATTCATCTCCTCCGCCACATGGAACAGCGGATAATGTGCCCAGATGCGCTTATGCAACGGCTTCGGCGTGATCGACACAGCACGGCGACGGTAGCGAGCCAGATTCTCCTTCAGCAGATAGCAAGGTGACTTCTTCACCACCTTCAACCACATGGCTGTATCATTGTTTTTCTTGATATCCTTGATCTGAATGAGTCCGATCTTCTCACCATCATACATCACCGCTAAACACCCTGGCCAACAGCAGGTATACATATCGAACTCAGACACCTTCTTGATCCCCGAAATATACACGCCCAAATCCTTTCCATCCTCACTCATCTCCGTATAATCGTGATAAGTAAAGGCATAGTCGTTCTTCAGCATAAACTTCAGCTGATGCTCCAGCTTCTCTGGCAACCACAAGTCGTCCGCATCCAAAAACGCAATCCACCTACCCTTCGCCCTACGGAGCGCATTATTGCGAGTGATAGCTGCACCTGAGTTCTTCAGATTGCATTCATACTTGATACGAGGGTCAGCCTCTGCATAAGTCTCAACCACCTTATCTGTATTATCTATTGAACAATCATCTTGTATCAACAACTCCCAATTCTGGTATGTCTGTGCTTGAATACTCTTAATAGTCTCACCTATAAATTTTGCACACCCCCATGTTGGCGTAATGATTGATACTAATCCATAATCTTGCATACAACGTTATTATTTCTGAAGTTTGTTATTCATATTATTTCAACTTCTCAAAATCATCCCTCCAAGCAGGAAATGGACATTTCTCGTCCAGCTCACAATAGAGGTTGAGATTATAGTTCATCAGTTCCATCGCCTTCTCCACTACTTTCTCATGCAGGTAGTCGCTTACACTATTGGTCTGCACAGGAGCCTTCATCTCTAGCACCACAGCCCCCTGCGTTTGTTCCTTATCAAGATAAGCAAAATGAGGTGAAACAGTATTGGTGAAAATATTAACAGCCAGAGGACAAGTCTTCTTCAGTCGCGCCAATACATCCTTATAATTATGCATTCCTTTCAGCCGGTTCCAAAAATCTCCCCATATGCACGCCAATAGCAGCCTACCCTCAGAGAGAGAATAAATTGATACTGTGAGATATATCCCCCTCTTTATCTTAAAGATTAATTCTACACAATCTTTCTGCACAAGGAATGTCATTTTACTTTCGCCAAAGAATTTTGCGGAAGCCCTAGAAGAAATGAATTTCATGTTCATATTAGATTATATAATTCTTTTCCAGCTCTCTTCATATACATCTATTTTACAATCTCTATTCAGCCAAGGCTCTGGAGCATACACACGGTTCACGTGCTTGTTGAGGAAAGCACCCCACCACGAGAAGGAACTATTGGCAATTATCAAGTCCTTGCAATGCGTCATCAGGAACATGTCCCAACAACTGTTCTTGCCAGTATTACCCGATACGAACAGCACATCATGGCCAGCTATCAGAGGCGTAAGGTTCTCATGACACCATCCCACATCGTTCGAAAAGATAAAAAACGCATGCTTCTTGCCATCACTCACCACATCCTTTATGGCCTTCTGGTAATACTCCACACCACAAATACCACGGAACTCTGGTTCGTTCAGATAGTCTCCCCTGCGCACATGCAAGCCCACCGACTCCGTTTGCTCTATCTTCTTGATGAGACCAGCATTATACTCATTCGGCTCAGGCTGCCCATACACTTCCTGCAATTCTGCCTTTATCTCCGTGAAATGATGTACCGACTGCCAATAGCCCTCGTAGTAGCAATCCCCTTCACGCTCCAGAGCAGCCTTGTCAAAGGTATAGTTCATGCTATAAGGCGGCACGTATTCCGTCTTGCGCAAAGGCAGGAACTTACGCCCTAAACGTGACAGCACATAGTTTGGAATCCAATATGATATCTTTGCCAGCTGGCGGAATCCTGCCACGGGCATCTTTGCCTTCGGGAACACCTTGTCAATCTCATAACCATTATGCAGATTGATTCCCTTGAATTTTTTGAAGAAGATGGTATGGTAATGTTGAGTGTCAATATACACCTCCTCATTGGGATGTTTATGCTTCAACGCCATGGCAAATGCATACTGCCACATCTGGTTACCAAGACCACCGGTTATGTTTACGATTTTCATATTTTTCCAAGCAATAATTTTGCTGTAATTCCATTTCGAGATAGTAATTCAACCAACGCAATTGACATACAACTTGTTAACACAAAACTAATCAACACAAGAGTGCCTATTGGTAGCGATGTAAATGTAGCTACAAGCCAATGTGACAAAAGGATTATCATAGTAAGATAAATAGCATACAATCCTAAGGATATTTGACCAATATAAGCCGTCCCATTAGAGAGTACCTGTTCCATTCAAAAGCAAAGGACAAGTACTCCAGATAGATTTCCACAAATGCTGTAGCAAAACGATATGAGTATTGTAAGTATGAAAGCCGGAATATAAGGAACATTAAAAAAAGGCAATTCATGCATATTCCAGAAGCTTGCCATAGCAAAACAAACAACAGCAACATCACAGTTTTGGTCTTGACAAGTAAACCGCCATACTTGTTTACAATAATAACCAAATAGATAGAAGACGAAGTAATATGAGATAAACTGGCCCTCAAAACTCGAACATCTGCAAGCACCATCATCAAGACCATTGCAACGGTCGTCAGTCCCGCGACAATCTCTTACTTGATTCTAATCAATCGATTAGCCCACACAACATTAAAATTATACCAACTGCCCAAAACGCTCACAAGAGCCCCAAGAAACCTCCTGACGAGAACATTGTATGGAATAATCCTCTTAGAGATAGAGAACCACCCAATAACCATATGATTACTAGCCACAAAAGGAAGGGAACCAATAGCTAGTGAGTTCTTCTTTCACAGATATTTATAATTTCTGATATGGGGAGGAGATTTTTGAAGAGCGGAAATTGACAAAGCCACTAAGGTCCATAAATACTGACATGTGGAATAAATCAAGTTCCATATATAATTTGATCCACACTCCCCGTCTTTAAGCAATACTGAATTACATGTCCAAGAACAACAGCAACATCAGCCATCTTTTGAGTGAGTCTATCCAGATTAATCTCTGTTTACTCATAACGCAATATACTTATCTACAACCTTTCTGTTTACTCTTACGAAATCAAGTCTATCTTGCAAGTTCTCTCTTGTATTGTCCGTATAAATTTTCGCCATTACATCAGCTATTGTATCAGCTGCCTCCTGTGGATTACGACTTATGATAGCACTATTCTGAAGACCATCCAACTGCTTTGCAGCATCACCTACCTGCACGCTGAATACCGACTTGCTAAGAGCCAATGCCTCACGAATGATATTTGGCGACCCCTCTTCATCGCTTGTCAACAACAGAAACTCACACGCATTAATGTAATGAGGCACCTCTTGAGGCTTCACTCCACACATGATGAGCAATGAGTAGTTGCCACCCAAGTACGTAACAATGGCTTCTGCAATATCACGCCTCTTAATGCTGGTATTGCTAACATCAGAAAAGAGCACATATTTCTTTCCTTTATCAAGACCGAGATACTCGATTGCTTCGTCTTTAGCAACAGGAAAGAACGCGCTATAGTTCACGCCCAACGACTGAACGAAACTCTTCTTCTGCATGTGCGAGGCCAAACATTTTGGCACATAATCCATCATCTCGGCAGCCACAAAACCACATCTATCAAACAATCGGATGCTTAGAAATGACGCCTTCTGATTAAGCCAAATCTTCAGGCGTTCTTTCCATCCTTTTGCAGTCTTCAATGCCCTGGCATGAATGTCGGTTCCATGAAAGGTGATCAATTTCTTAGCACCCACTCCTATCAAAGCAAGCCATATTATTAAGGCATATACACCACCAAAGTGGATGTGCACCACATCATATTCTTTTGCAGATAAACGAATTTCCCGAAGGGAAAATAGGCTATTACTGAAAGGTAGGAACTCCACCATCTCTATGCGCTCGTCTTGTTCCAGAGCATCCCGCATTCGGTACATGATAGGATTACCAACTCCCCAAGCATTCTGCCTCTGATTTGAAACTAAAAGAACCTTCATTATTATTCCAATATCTTCTGAATTGATTTCTTAACAAATGCCAGCCCTTTGCAGAAAGGATTCTTCTGCTCGCGTGCCCATCTCTTGGCGTACTCATCAAAGATGGACTCACCGGTGAGCTGATACATTGCCTGCATCTGCGCCACATGTAGGTTGTGATAAAATGGACTGGCAATCAAACCATCGAAGCTATACATGCTCCAATACGAGTTCTCAAACTGAGGTAAGATATTGATCAGTGTATTCTGCGTTCTTTCCAATGCCTCCTTATACTTACCCTTATCACCTGTTGCAAGCACATAGTCATACAGCCCCCACCAAGCAAAGATAAATCCGTTCATCACCACCCCCTTGAAAGTGTATTCCATGAGGAAAGCGTCATCACCCTCATATTTGGTAGTACCACCATCCTCCAACGGCAAGAGCATGAAGTCAATCGCCTTCTTGGCAGCATCCAGATACTGTTGGTCATGAGTGTGAATGTATGCACGCACTAACAAAGAAGCTCCTTCACCTTGCGCCATAGCTCCGTATGGAGTGTCTGGACAATAGTGTGAGAAGTTGTTCCATCGCCCTTCGTCATCCTGTTGCACTAATGTCCACTCCACACACTGCATGAACTTGCAGTCGTAACGTTTATCCTTTGTCTGAAGATACAAGTCGTAACAGCCAAAACCATACTGAAAGATAGCCACAGGGAAATACGTAAACTTGCCACCCTCCAGATTGAGCTTGGGTAACTCGTCACCATCCAACAGTTCTGGTATCTTCATCACCTTCTCTGTCATGTTATTGTAGTACCCACGGACCTCACCCTTTGCAAAACACTTACCTATATCTTGATTCACATGCCACACGCTCTTGCCTGTAAGCATAAGATACCAACGTTTTATTTGATACATTGATAGAGCCATTATAATAGTTTCATGTATGTGAGCCCTTCCTCACCTCTCGTCCTATAGAGTTCGAAACCATTACGCTCGTAATAGCGTCGTGCCCTTAGGTTATCTGTTTTCACAGATAGGAGACATAGCTTACACCCATGAGTCTTCATGGCAGCAAGGTACGCCTCCATCATACCTTGTGCATACCCTTGTCCACGACCTTCAGGTACTACACATACGGAGAGAAGATCACCACGCTGGTTATTTAATATGTGTTCATATTTATCGTTAACTACTGTCCAGTCGCTCTGTGATGGCTTATGCTTCAGGCGTGCCAATATTTTGTTCCATGTCTGCTTGTTGCCTGTCAGCATCAAGAGGGCGTTTTTCCAAAGCACACTGATTCTGTTGTGCTTCATAAAGTTCTGCATCTGGTCGTCCTTATCCATATAGTAACCCATGCAGAAGCCTACGATTCCTTTCTCCTCATCATCTGCCACCCAAAACAATTCTGGATTATCGTTCAAATACTCTAAGTAAAAGGAAATTAGCAAATTACCCCCCCCAATAACATTCTGATACACAGCTAATTGCGATGAGTAACTATCTGGAAAACAAATGCTATGTACCTTTGCTATCGCTGGTAAGTCTTGTATAGTTGCTTGTCTGATCATAATCGAATTATTTGAAACAGCTCAACAAAAGCTCTTTGTCAAACATGCTGTACTTATTCTCAATATTCTTTAATTCTGCAGCCTTAATCATGCAGTCAGCCAAAGCGTCAGGATCTTCAATGTTACAGTAATAGCCATTAGAACCTTGCTGAATAATATCTTTGATAACTGCCACACAAGTAGTACTTGCAACAGGTCGATTGAAGCACTGAGCCTCCAATATTACATTAGGGAAACCTTCCATTCGCGAAGGAAGCACAAACACATCACAATGCTTCAAGAATGAATACGGATTGCTTTGGAATCCCCAGAAAGTAAATTCTGATAGACTTTGGGCTTTTGCTATGAGTTCTTGTGCATAATCGGATGTATTGCGTCCAACGATATTCATATGGGCATTAGGGATGGCAGCTTTCACCTTAGGCCAAGCAGACTCCAATACATCAATACCTTTCGAATAGGCAATATTACATACATTCAAGAAATTGACTTCACCTGGGCGGAATGGATTCTTTGAGCCCTCTGCAGACGCACGAACGTAATCCACATCAACTGGATTGTTGATGGCAACGACTTTGTCATCTGGTAAACGATAGTACTCAAGGAGCTGATTACGCATCTCTACATTCTGAGCAACGATGATCTTTGCCGACTTAAGCAACCACTGATTGATGAACTTAATAACTATCATCTTGAGTCCGGCAATGCCCTTAGAAAGCTTGTTCTTAGGCATATTCGGAATACGTACTACTATAGGACGCTTTGTCATCTTTGCTGCAAGTATACCTACTATGCTGACATGTTCCCGACTTGAGAAATAGATGCTATCTGGATGAGCTTTCATGAATGCTATCAACTTAGGGATTGCATTCAGTACTCGTCCGCATTCCAAGCATGTCATCTTAAATTCTGACTCTATCCAATCAAGCATCTCACCCACGCGAAACCCGAAGTTCACGAACTCAACATTATACCCCTCTTTGCATAAAAGGCGCGCTATGGTAATAGAGACACGTTCTGCTCCACCGGCAGAAAGGTCTGGGAGAAGAAAATATATCTTCATAATTACTTTTTTACGAAACGGCTATCATCTAAAGAGAGTAAGTACTTCTTCTTTTCAGCAGAGGACATTCCCTTAGAGTGAACGTTAAACTTTTCGTTCCTGGCAATATAATCATCAATAGTACACAGAATCTTTGCTGGATTACCTCCTACCACAGAATGTGGAGGCACCGACTTAGTAACAATACTGCCGGCAGCCACTAGTGAGCCTTCTCCGATAGTAACCCCTGGCATAATTTGGGAATAAGCCCCTATATAGCACCAATCCTCAATTGTCACTTTGCCAAACACATCAAAATCAGGTATTACCTTCCTAATAGCATTACCTCCGCCATGAGTATGTATGGATACACAACGTGTAATCTGGACATGATTTCCAATTGTTACCAAGTAGGGCTCTGAACTCCAATCCCTAATAGAAATGGTTGTATAATCGCCTACTTTAACACCAAGATGCTTTGCATAGTTAATCGGTGATGCAAAGTATCTCCAGTATATAAGTTTAAAAAAATTGAATGGATTCATCGAAGTTTTGATTTTAAGAAACTAATTACAAAATTTACAAACAAAAAGAGTCTTTTATACAACAGATTTTTTTGTACTATTCTTAAATCAATGACCTCTAGCGCATCGCATTGATTATAAGTATGCACTCCACTAAACTTGTTTTTGAGGTCAATGTTTAACATATCCACAGTCAATTCACATAACTGCTCTTCTTGAATCTCCAACGGGTTAAATACCTCCCAAAAGATTGTAGATTTTCCATATTCTCCATCTGGGCAATTTTGTCCCGGTCTTATCAATTTGCCATTATGGCTAAACAGCAGACCTGCGTTTCTAATGCCGTCGTCAGAACATGTACCACCTTCTTTTATCTTTGATAATTCCAGACTATTAGGGTCAAGCTCAAACAGAACATTCTTAGCAATGCAGGTAGAGTTGACCAACTGTGATGCTAAAAGGTATGTTTTACCCTCCTTGTGAAATACAATCGTGTCACTTGAATCGAAGTGCTCTAACAACACTTTCTTGCGAACCCATTTATAAGGATATGACTCACACTCGTATAAAACAATATTATGTTGGCTTCCTGATTCTGGTATCATATATAAAATATCGTTCATCTCGAAAACACATGGAAAAGAAAGGTGATAAGGTTCCTCTATTACTATTTTAGGTTGTGAGAAACCACTTCCGTCATATTCCGAGACGCCTATTACCCCCTTATTTATCTCCTCAATAAATAATTCAAAGAATAATACCGTCTTGTTTTCAAATGAAAAAACGAAAGGATCAGCCCCCCATAAGCCAGACTGTAACTTCAACAATTCGAACTTTGTACCCTTATCAAAAAGAATATCCGACGAACGATCACGATACGCAATCATCCATGACATATTTCGAGCAGTTCTCTGCCAGTAGTAATTTATCTTCGACATAATGAGATACTTTCATTTAGGTAAGACTTTGACTCCTCAATCCATGAAGTGAGATTCTTGTAAACAATACTTCCATCAATAATATGGTCTTCAAAATTAAAAACAGACCAATCAGTATCGTAAGGCACAATCTTGTTATAAACAGACGCCTTTCCTAACATCGCTTTATATCTTTGATCTCCTATGAACCGCTCCTCTTCCAAAGAGAAAACTTTCTTATTATAAATTATTCCTAAGGCACAACCATGGAATGAATTTGTAACCACATAAGACGCATTAGAAAGTAAAGACAAAAATTCTGCTGGTCCGCTGCCGCTTTCTTCACGGCCAGTTATTGAGAGCTTCTGCTTGCAAGTCTTTACTATTATTGTAGGGATATCACTTTCCTTTGACCTTATCCACTGGATTACCTGCCTAATATTTGGATTATCACTCATAATGTAGCAGAAAATGTAACGTTCTGGCAACTTGAGTGAGTTTTCATAACTTTTCCAATCTTCTTTTGATAATAGAAACACAGGATCCACAGAAACAAAAGTTTCTATTCCATATTTTGACTTTAGGTATTCGGCAACAGTGTCTTCTCGTATAGACAATCTGTCATAGCTCCTTAATAACCTTATCAATTTTTCCTCATTATCGCCAGATAAACCACTCATCCCAAAACTAGTAGAATACGAAATTTTGTAGTTTTTGACATTTGGAAGAAAATAGCCTTCTGACTGATTTGTCAAAGAAAGATTAAACAATTGATCACTACCTGAGATTGCGACAGTATAATTCAAGGTTGCATCAAAGAATTCATTATCTCCAGAATAGTGATGTTTAGAGAGCTTATAGTGTTTATTCCAAAACTTCGCAAATGCAGTTGCCTTAGTCTTTGAATTCAGATAATACTGGTAGTTTAATAATTTCTTGGGCAAAGACAGGAGTTTCTTAAGGGTAGAATGTTCGCAGGTATTCGATGCCATAGGTTTGTTCATCGAATAATCGATAAACTCAACCTCATACCCTTGAATTACTAAGTATCGAAACAATCCTAACGCCTGAAATGTCGCCCCATAATTTGGTATATTATGTATTGTAATAATGCCACAACGAATTTTTGCCGCCATATCTTTATTTTTTGAAGAGTGGTTTAATTTTTCTGTGAACAAAATCACGGATAGCATATATGCCTTCTGCAATCTTACTTCGAAATACTACACCGTTGTATATCACTTCTTCTGTACTGCCGTAACGCTTTTTGTACGCCAAATCACCGCCTGCAAGATAAAGTTCGCGATATCCTTTTTGTATCAGTCTCGTCAAATAGATGTCATAGAGAATCTGACCACAAGAAAATTTTGAAAACTGAGTATCGTAGGTCAAATTTTCAATATAAACGATTGGACATTGTTCGCATGACAATAATATGGCACCTATCACGTCCCCAAGATACAAAGCATACACATTACTGACATGATACTTATTGAGATATTCTTCTGTAGACAAATGATAGTCGATGTTATGCGTTACTTCTTTTAACTTAAAATAGAAGCTAATAATGTCCGAGGGGCAATCTTCGGTAGTGTATTCTTTAATCTGGTATGACCCAAATGTTTTTGTCAGAATATCTTTTTCTCGCTTAATATTATATCGACCTTTCTTTGAAAGACGTGCTCTTAAGTCTTCCTCATTATCAGGAAGTGTTATTCTGAAATGATTCTTAGGGAAGGCCAATCCTGTGCCAATTAGCGCATACTCATAGCGTATTGTTGAAACAAATGAATATGATTGAAAAATCGCTTTCTCGACTTCAATTAGGATATTCTTGGGAATATCCATAAGCCATATTCCAAGATAGCATTCTTTATTGATAAAGGCTGCCATTATATTATATGACATGTTGCCTTCTGACACTTTAATCAAACAGCTTTTAGTAGCCCATAAGTCGCATCTGTTGTAGATCATATTTGGGATAATACAACTTTTGCCAGATCCATTATTGAAAAATTCAACTTTCATTTTGAGTTATATATTTTATCTATTTCAAAACTGATAGTTTCTGCTTTATAGTCCGAACAATCGTAGTGTTCACGGCAACCACCAGACTGCTCAAAGTCATGCATTATAGAATTAGCCCATATGCAGGGATCATCTTCGATGGATAAGTATCTTACCCCCCCTGCGTTTGCTTCCTGAGGAATTACATCTGAAGCAAAACACCTCAAACCCATGGATTGAGCTTCAACCAGAACAATTGCAAAAGACTCAGTCCTTGAAGGTTGCACAAGATAACATGCCTGTGACATTAGCAATGGGATATTGGAGGTCGCTGAATGGAATTCTACATTTCCTTTGAGAGAATTCGATTCGATATAGTCATTTAACAGCAAGTCATATCCTCCGTAAGCCTTTCCCACAAAAATGAGACGTGCATTCTTGTAGCGTTTAACGATGTGATACAGTATTTTTGCACTGTACAATTGATTCTTTAAATTACTAATGTTTCCAACCTGTATTAAAACTGGGCAAGAGAAAGAATTCTCATCATAATCAGTCTGGCTGAATACAATAGAGTCAAATGGATTCTTTATGATAAAATAACTGCCAAAAAATGAACTATCACATGCCAATTTCGAACAACCTATTTGATGTGTTGCATTCTTATTAATTATCTTCTTTAAGAAATCATTCTTTACCCTAAAAAAGTAATTGTTATTATGATCATCGAATATTACATGCGCTTGCGATATTCGAACTGGCACATTCATCTTTTTTGCCGCCTTCAGAGCGAACGTACTTTCAATGCCATTATGGCAATGAACGACATCATATGGCCCCCTATCCTTCAAAATTTTCTTTAAGTAGAAATACCCTTTTGTAAAGCGTAAAAATTTTTCTCTTTGCTTGCCTAATCTCGAACTTCCTCCACCATAATACATTCGAAAAATCTGCCCGCCATACGACAAAAACTCTTCATCATAATCTCTTTTGTCTTTAGAAAAGACAACTATATCAAAAGAATACGTATTGTGCAGACACCTGAGATAATTCATTATGACAGTTTGAATACCACCTCTATTTAATCCTCCTTGAGCTATGATTAAGACCTTTTTCATTCTACTGCGTAATAAGATTTTTTAAGTTGGAAAATATAAACATAAAATGCCATTAGGAAAAAATAGTAGATTTTGGAGTAGTAAGAAACAAGTCCATAGTCTGCCAACACTATACTAACAAGCATAATGACTAGTATTTTTCCGCCATCTTCCTGCAAGCCTCCATAATTTTTTGTTAACCAGAAAGAGTTGAAGAACATTCGGTAATACAGCTATTGCACCTCCGTTGGCCAAAACTTCTGCAAAATTATTATGAAGATAACAATCTTCCCCTAAAACCTGTGCATCAATGATATGAGCATTTCCCATTCCTATTCCAACAATAGGGTTCTCCAAGAATATAGCATACCCAAGGTTTGCCATTTCTTGCCTGATCATAGCAGAATGGTCGACTTCACCTGTTCCGATAATAAGTGCTATCAAGCCCTCCATTCTTTCATTAAGACCTGCAAAGATTGACATTTGCGATATAACTAAGACTAATACAACCAACAATACTATTGTTGTTATGAATCTAAAAATGAGAGACCTTATAGACGAAGCATCTGCTTTAAGCATATATACAGCCAAACTACCCAAGACTAAAATGACCATTGCTTTTCTGCTACCACAGGCAGCCAAAACCATTATAATAGGTATATCCATTAATAAGAGCCAATATCTTTTTTCATAGATGAAATAATAAACACTCAAGATAACTGAGAAAGCACACAAAAGACCTATTGCATTAACGTTATCAAATGCAGACTCTAATCTATAACCTCCCATAATGACAAACATAATATGCCCCACTCCATAGAACAATATCGCATACACTGAAATTATGAAGCCACCCCACATAATTGATTTCAGTAATTTGTTGAAACCGTCTTCTAACGTTGTATAAACCCAAAAGAATATTGATATACATACAAGTATTTCCATTATTGTGGTTCCTTTTTCAATAGCCTCTTGGGAATTTAGAGCCCACAAGGAAGAGAGTAAACAAAAAACGCCAAACAAAAATACGGAAGAGTGGAAACTTGTAAAGCAGATATCATTTAGCCCTTTACGATGTATTTGAAGGACAAGGATAATTGCTGTTACAATTAGCAATGATAACGAACTCCAGGCAGAGGTGTTAAATATACTGAAGCAGGCATACAAAGCTGTAGTTAACAGACAAATCAACTTCTCTGAAGTACTACTTTGATTCATGACGTATGATTGATTTAACTAATTTTTTTAATTGAGTTATACGATAATTGAATCCAAGATCTCCATATTTCTTAGCAACATACAAGAAACCATACCTAGTATAATCATGAACAAACTGATCATGTTTAGGATTCTTAATCGTTGGATGAACAAGTTGCGGCTGAATACAATCAGCAGTTTTACATTTTTGTAGGAAATGTGATTTGGAAATACCATCAATTATATTAGCACCTATGCAGGTATTAACCAACAACAATGAGATGCCTTTATCATCGTTGAATTTTTCCGAAATATTGTGCCATCCCCAAAAATCACCGATTGTTATGTCTGACACTCTTCTTAGATTTGTAAATGGGCAGACATTACAAGACTCTCGGATTGTATAACCTCTAAAATAGAGATAATTAGACGTTTGGCCATATTTAACAACTCCATTTGAAAAAATGAATCGTTGCAGATTAGTATTCCAGCCACAATTCTTGTCTCTAAAACAGGTTTGGATTATTTGGCTTTTATGTTTGCCTTGCACGTACTTCAAATAATCTCTCCATACTGCAGGTGATGGCACTCCGTGACAAATAATGTCTATAGTAATAAGATTTTTCTGATATCGAGTCGGCAAATAAGACTTTAAGCCTGCCACTTGACATGCTGTTCCTGAAAACAGAACGACATTACCAGCCTTTAGATCGGTTAAAATCATTGAATATACCGAACCTAAATCGCTTTGTACATACTTCGAGAATCTAATTTCATCAAGCTGCTCTAAACTAGTTACTCTTTTGTGTTGTACATTGAGGTCATCGCTAAAACCTGCTCCATAGACAATACCTTCTCCTTGTATAATGTGACTAGCAATCGCATAAAAAGCTCCACCACTTTGACTCTTCATAAGCTCGGACTCATCACTAAAGCGAAATGCATAGGCGATTTGATCGAACCCATCAGAATAATCTTTGTATTCTTTATTGAATTGACAAACTCTATCACATAAACCACAGTTAACACACAAGTCCTCATCTACAGAAGGATATATAAAACCAAGTACATCTGGCTTCATCTTTATTGCGTTGCGTGGACAGATGTTAACACAAGCAGTACACCCACAACAATTTGACTTATCAATAATACTAACCATTTTCTTTATAGATTATCTGCGACGCAAAATCACTGTGATTTTCCTTTTTATGAATTCTCTTTCTCCTACGTTGACTCCAACAAAGTACACTAATGAACATAAAGATAATTCTGTAACACCTAAGTTAAAAAGGAAACTAAGTAATCCTATTTCACAGAAACTTGCTATTATATACGATATGCTTATACAGATTAACATGATAACCAGACATCTCATAACAGTACTCAAAAAAAATTCACGCACAGGAAATTGAGTCATTAAACGAAGCATTGAAACTCTCAAAAATAAAGCTCCAATTGCAAAGAAAATAATCGAGAATTGTGCTAATTCTGGACTTCCACCACAATAAAGAATAAACCATGCAACAGGGAAGTTGAGCAAATTAAACAACCCTACAACTATCTGGTATCGCTTGATTTTTCCAGTAGCCAGCATGAGGTATACAAGAGGTGATGAAAATGAATCTATGAGCGAGCATATAAGGATAATCTGAACAAAAGTAGCCGTATGTGCTGGAACTTCCTTAAGCCACAACTGTAAAACAAATTCCGTTTCAGTAATCAGAGGTACAATCATAGCAGTCAAGAGAAGAAATGCAAGGCGACTGCTTCTCAATACTAAATCATGCGACTCGTTGACATTGTTGCTTGCATACGACTTAGTAATTTGAGGTTGCACAGCTACATAAAAATTATGAGAGAACTTTATAACAACTGCTTGAACCTGTGTTGCAAGACCTCTTGCTGCATTGATAACAGGACCATTGAAGACGTTAAATAAGATATTAATACCTTGGTCGCGGAGAAGTCCAGATATGCTACCAATGAAATTCCACCCTGCAAAGCCGAACATTTCCTTGAAAAGTTCCTTGTCAAATGTCCATTTGAATGAACACTCTTCGAAATGTTTCTTGCAATAGAAGTTGTAAATCGTTCGAGTGATGAATGCCACAAGGCACATGAACGCTCCATACACGATGAGTTCATCGAATGGAGAGTACATTACCATAAAAGCAATAGCAAGATTAGCACACCCCTCAAATATACCAATATATGCGAATGCACCCATTCGCTCGTGAGCAATGAGAGCTGCATTATAAGGTGTACTCCACAGATTGAGAACAAAAGTAATCAAACCAAACTGGAGCACCCAATTTGCAGCCACCTCTCTTCCTGCGGGTATGGTCATGTGTGTATTTAGGAACCATACGCCTACAGCCTCTACAAGCAGTACGACAATAATAGCAAGTGATATCTGTATGATAATAGCTGTGCTAAATACTTTCTTTAATTTGTCCTTGTCACCTTGACCAAGTACAAATGTGATGAAACGACTGATAGCCCCAACAATGGAAGATGAGATCATTGAGAACATGGCGATAAAGCCAGCTACGGCATTATAGACACCATAATCCTCTACACCAAGAGCCTGAAGAATGACTCTTGAAGTATATAAGTTTACCACCATCAGGAAAAGCATCCTGATGTAAAGCATTAAAGTATTTTTCGCTATACGCTTGTTATTTGTTACTGTATCTGACATTTACTGAATATTAACTTGTTAACTGATAATTTGAGATAAATATAAGTACGGAACGTTGAATCCGTAATTCTGCACGCTTCATGATTACCGACGACCTTAAAATTAAGGAAGGACTAAAAATTGTTATACCAAATCACATTTAATCTGAGGTCGAACATCATTTTCTACTTCTCAACAATGCTTCTCGTTACATCTGCGACTGCTTCTCCCTGAGGGGGGGGCTTGAAAAACAAATACTTGGATTAACATGAAGAGTTTCGTCATCTTCAAGTAAAGCAATAAGAAGTTATTGTACCTCTTTTTCTATGTCGTATGAGATAATGGCTATTGAAGAATCCATATAAATACAGTAATTCTATGTTTTTAGTAGGCAGAGAATTCGATCCGCAGCTTTATGCCATTTGCCAGCTTATGGGGAATTGCTACTTTACAATTACCTTCTCCAGATATTCAGCAAAATTCACCTTTCGAACATCAACAGCCACATTGTCGGTAGCAACCTTTGCCATATCGTACTGGAGGATGAGCCACATGCACTCTACGTAATCCTTGACATCCCCCCAGTTACGGAGAGAGTCGAGATTACCAAAGTAAAGGCAATTCTGCTTACCCTGAACAATGCGTACGACTGCAAGGGTAATCTTGCGGGTTACGAAGGTCTCGCCTCGACGCTCGCTCTCGTAATTGAAAAAGATGCCTAAACAGCAAAACATGTCATAAGTCTCACGATACTCCTTCACAATCCAGAAGCCATAAAGCTTTGCAACCACATAAGGACTGTAAGGGGTGGAAAAGAGTGTTCTCGTTTTGAAGAACCTCCTTCACCTTGTATAATATAATCAATTAGGGAAAATGAATAGTTTTTATTTGTTTTATTGGGAATCATTGAATAATGAATCCACGTCCCCTAATACTCTAGTCTCTACGGAATACGTCTCTTGTATATACTTTCTCTTCAACATCACTTAAACAATCATCGAAACGATTGGCAACAATAGCATGAGATTGCTTCTTGAATTCATCGAGATTGTTGACTACTTGCGAGCCAAAGAATGTTTTGCCATTTTCGAGCGTAGGCTCGTAGATGATCACCTCTGCACCTCTGGCTTTGATTCGCTTCACGATTCTCAGGATTGCAGACTAGCGGAAGTTATCGCTACTGCTCTTCATGGTCAAACAATATACTCCAATGATACCCTTGTGCTCTTTGCTGCTATCCCACTGACCGTTCTCACTATAGTAACCAGCCTTGTGAAGGACGGCATCTGCAATATAATTTTTACGAGTGCGATTACTCTCTACAATTACTGACATCATACATTGTGGAACGCTCTCGTAATTAGCAAGAATGCTTTGTATCTTTTGGAAAACAGTAGCCGCCATATCCAAATGACGAATTGTTATAATAGATGCCAATACGCAGGTCGAGACCTACTCCAAGAGATGATAGCCTGCATGTCTAGTCCCTTAATCTCTGCGTATGTGTCAAGCTCGTTGAAATAGCTGACACGAAGGGCGAGATAGGTATTGGTAAATTAACTTAACCGCCTCGGCTTCCTTCATGCTTATGAAGAGAGTATCGATATTCTCCTTGATAGCTCCTTCCTGAAGGAGAGCAGCAGAGGTCTTTGCATAATCTTCTGCATTTAGATTGCCAATAACTGCTATAGCTGCATTCTCTTTTCTCTTCATCCCATATCTTTTCTTGATTAGAAAGAAATACTTTAGGATAGCCTACAATGATTCTTGATGGCCAAAGGCTATCTTCGAGAGCCTTGCTTTCACGAAGAAACTCTGGAGAGAAAAGAAGATTGAACTTCTTATCCTTGAGGGAAGGATCTATCAAAAACTTGAGAGCGTACTTGACATATAATGAGCGAGTGTAACCTACAGGGATGGTTGACTTGATAACCATGACTGCATTAGGATTAACGCTAAGTACTAGGTCTATAACGTCTTCAATATGGTGTGTATCAAAAAAATTCCTAACAGGATCGTAATTGGTTGGAGCTGCAATGACCACAAAATCTACGTCTTTATAAGCAGATGTGCCATCGAAGGTAGCAGTGGGATTAAGTTCTTTTTCTGTAAAAAACTTCTCAATATAATCGTCCTGAATAGGAGAAATACGATTGTTTATCTTCTCTACCTTTTCAGTGATAACATCAACAGCTGTGACCTTGTGATGCAGTGAAAGCAATGTTGCAATACTCAACCCTACGTAGCCAGTGCCAGCTACTGCAATCTGTAAATCCTTGAAGTCCCTCAATCGTTGTAATTTCATTTTTCGTTAGTACCATAGTATTTGGCGTACCATTGAGCGAAAGTCCCTAAACCATCACGCAAACTTGTAGATGGCTTGAAACCGAAGTCTTCCTCCAACGGAGTAGTATCAGCGTATGTTACAGGAACATCGCCTGGTTGCATTGAAACAAGTTTCTTGTGTGCTTCGAAATCATAATCGGCAGGGAGCACCTTGGCGGCGATGAGCTCCTCCTGAAGGATGGTGACGAAGTCGAGAAGGTTCTCAGGAGAGTTGTTACCGATATTATAAACCTTATAAGGAGGGATAGGAAGCTCATCCTCACCATTCTGCTTCTCTGGTGCGTGTTGCATAATGCGTACTACCCCCTCAACAATGTCATCAATGTAGGTAAAATCACGCTTACAGTTACCGTAGTTAAAGATCTGAATAGTTTTACCTTCACGAAGTTTGTTGGTGAACCCGAAATACGCCATGTCCGGACGACCTGCAGGACCATAAACAGTAAAAAAACGAAGGCCTGTTGAAGGAATGTTGTAGAGTTTTGAGTATGCGTGAGCCATCAACTCGTTACTCTTCTTTGTTGCTGCATAAAGGCTGACCGGGTTGTCAACCTTGTCATCAGTTGAGTACGGAACTTTCTTGTTACTTCCATAGACTGATGAGGAAGATGCATAAACTAAATGCTCCACCTCATGATGACGGCAGGCTTCAAGGATATTATAGAAACCGATAAGATTACTTTGGACATAGGCATCAGGATTGGTGATACTGTAACGGACACCTGCCTGGGCCGCAAAATTTACGACAACGGAAATTTTGTTTTCAGAGAAAATTCTTTCTATCGCATCCTTATCGGCAATCGAGGCACGGACAAAAGTCCAGTCACGGTCTAACGACTCTATTTCCTTGAGACGTTCATACTTGATATTGACATCGTAATAATCGGTGATGGAATCAATACCGATTACCTTAATATTTCGGAAATCATGGAAAAGACGCCTGACAAGATTACTCCCTATAAAACCGGCAGCACCTGTTACGAGCACTGTCTTTCCATCCAGCTCTACATTATATGGCAACATGGTCAGTCCCTTCTAAAAATATCACGTGTATAAACCTTGTCTGCCACATCTTCCAAATTGTTGTCAAAACGGTTGGCTATGATAGCCTTGCTCTGCGCCTTGAATCCGGCAAGATCGTTAACGACCCTGCTGCCAAAAAATGTAGTCCCATCCTCAAGCGTGGGTTCATAGATGATCACTTCCGCACCCTTTGCCTTGATACGTTTCATTATACCTTGAATGGCAGACTGGCGGAAATTGTCAGAGTTCGATTTCATGGTCAGACGGTATACACCGATGACACAGGCATGCTCTTTGGATACATCCCATTGTCCGTTCCCTGTATAATAGCCCGCCATACGGAGTACCGCGTCGGCTATATAGTCCTTACGGGTCTTGTTTGACTCCACGATAGCGGACATCATATTCTGGGGAACATCCTGATAGTTGGCAAGGAGTTGCTTGGTATCTTTCGGCAGGCAGTAACCGC
>ERZ772854.1623-NODE-1623-length-20460-cov-20.019799_pt1 | contig 20460 bp, 25 predicted proteins | sample MGYA00580844_ERZ772854 | MGnify/ENA primary metagenome ERZ772854 (study PRJEB29015, sample SAMEA2737727) | human gut metagenome | biome: human gut; feature: human-associated habitat; material: faeces | place: China | collected 2012 ...
TTCTAAGAGACTTCCCAACCGCTTGATTAAGAAGTCTTTTAGAGCATACAACACCGCTGGCGAGCTTGTATTTCTTATACTGCCTCACGGCGAAGTGCTGGGGGCTGCGGCGTTCCAGCCCGTCAAACATATAGTCCACCGCGTTTTTGAAGGTTTCGTCATCCTCCCGGACTTCCATGCTGTTTATCATTTCCACCAGCGTATTCATGTTGCGTTCTTCCTCCGGCCCCTCAAAGACGATGTAGGCCACAAGGGCGCAGTACAAGAGGGTTTCTGCTTTTGTCCAGAACTCGTCGCCCTCCTTGCCGTCGCCTTTGGTGTTGGCAATCAGGGCGGTAACAAATTTCAAAACATCGCTTTCCGTCTTGATATAGGCCAGCGGATTGTAGTGCATGGATTTTGAAAAGTCGATACTGTTGAACACCCGCACCCTGTATTTCTCCCGTTGCAGAAACCGCCCGCACTGGTCGAGAGTGCCGCCCTTCGGGTCTACCACCACATACGAGGAATGGGCTTGAAGGAGCTGCGGGGTCAACCAGAACCTTGTCTTTCCCGAGCCGGACGATCCGATGACACAGGCGTTTAGGTTCCGGGCATTGGCGGGTATCTTCGGACGGGTGTTCATGGTAAGGAACTCCGTCCCGGTCAGAATGACATTGTTCTGAAATTTAGGGTCTACAAACGGCTTTATATCCTCCTTTGTTCCAAAGCGGGCAGTGCCGTACTCTGCATCCCGCCGGAATTTTTTCGCCTGCCTGATCTTTGACTGTATCAGCAGATACACCCCAGCCGCACCGGCAAGGCCCACCAGCAGGTCAATACCTCCCAGCCCCGGCCAGTAGGTTTCAAAGGCTTTGGGGAAGGTATCGAGCATCCCCATGAGCTTTGTCCCGAAGTCTGTGCCGGGGGCGATCCGGTATGCCGTCCCGATTTTGGAGAAGAACCAGAACACAAAGAGGTACGGCAGGTTTGGGAGCACATATTTTCTGATCTTGTCACTCAACGTCCGTCCTTCACCGCCTCTCTGGTTCGCTGCTTTTCCTTTGCCTGCGTCCTGATCTGCTCCGTGAATTTCCGAAGCTGGCCGAGGATGGAAGCCTTGTCCTGCTCTTTGTTCAGCACCTTTGCGCTGTACTTCTGGAAGGCCGCCGTGATAGCGTCCGCCTGATTGGCTTTGAAGAACAGCAGGTAATGACCGGGGCTCACTTTATGGAAAGCGTAGTCCACATGGAACTCCTTTGCGATCCGGTCAAAATCCTTTGGGGCTCCCACATAGGGCATGGCGCTTTTGCCGCCATAGTGGTTCATCAGCTTTTTTACACTCTGGCGTCCCTGCGGGGTCAGCGCCTTCCGGTGGTGCTTTTGCAGCGCCCGCGCTACCTTCCCAAGAGCGGCAGCCAGCACTTTTCCCGTGAGCTTCGTTGTCCTGATTGAAAGGGCAACCGTTTTTTGGTTTACTTCTTCCTGCATAAAACCTCCTTTCCGTCGGGGTTCCCGCTATCCGGGAGGCCCCCGTACAATCTCGGGGAACAGAAAACCTCGGGCCAATGTGGCCCGAGGCTTACCGCTCGGCATCTCTGCCGGACGGAGCTTTCTTTTCCGGCTCCGTCTGGACTTTTTCGCCCTGTTCCCGCATGGTCTGCAAGATAGAGGGCTTCTTTTGAAGCTGGGAGGGCTTTTCGCCGGACAGCGGCTTGATACATTCCAGACGGTCAGCCGCCCGGATGGCGTTGTCTGTGAGCTGCCTCTGCCATGCGCCCACGCTGGGAGCCCAACGAAAGCCGCTGCTTTTCAGCTCGGCCCGGGTGTCCGCGTCAGGCTTTCCGTCAAAGAACACCTGCAAGCGGTTGTCCTCCCGGTTCATTTCCACACGACCCCCATCGAACTCCCAGCCGGAAAATTCCTGCTGTGCCTGTTTGGAAAGCTGTTCGATACGGGCCTTTACCCGGCGGATCTCCGCATTGTTGTTGGTTAGCTGGTAACTTTCAAAGGGCCTCGGGTCGCTTCGCCAACTTGACGCCATGCTTGCTTTCAGCTTTTCAATCTGGTCCGGCGACAGCAGCGCACAGCCGTCCAGCTTGCCATGCTTGCGGTAATAGGCGTTGACCTCCTTCATAATGAGCTGGGAGCGTTCCAGCCCGTCCAGCTTCTTCTGGAGCTTTTCAATCGCTGCCGGGTCATCGGCGCTGATCCCGCCCATGCCGGTGCTGCGTATCTTATCCAGCAGCCCTTGAATATGCCGCCATTCCTCCATGTTGCTGTCCCGCGCCCGGTTCTGTTTTTCCTTCTTTCCCACCGGGAAATTGGAAGGCCCGGCGATCAGCACAGAGGGAACCCTCGCGTCAATGGCAAAGCCTTGGTTCATGTTTTCGGCCAGCTTGCGGGCGTAGGTGTCTAACAGATGGTCGATCTTCTCATGGTACATGGGGTCCACCCGGGATTTCTGCTTTTCCGCTATGGCGGCGGCCTTGTCCACCATTGCCCGGTATTCCGCCGTTGCGCTCCCTTCCTTGTAGTCGGAAAAGCTGTTCATTTCTTTTGCCCGGCGGGCGGCTCCTTCATTGATAGGGTAATAGTTGATGGTATGCACCTCCTTTATGCTTCGGGCCATGCTGGCCCGAAGTCTTACCGTTCTTCATGGGAAGGCCCCGCCTTGTCCTTTTTCGGAGCGGGTGGGGCTTCTTGAAACCGTTTGAGTGTAGCGAGAATGGAGTGGACAGGCTCGGCCTTTTCAGGATAGGCAAATATCCGGTGTTCCGGCGGAATGTCCTGCGGCCCGTGGTAATACTCCTTGAAGCCCTCCGGGACTGCCGACACATACCCACCGGGAGCGAATACGCCGCCCTCGTTGATACGCACATCCCGCCCGTATGCCTCATAATCGAAGTAGTTCTGAATGTGCTCCGGTATGTCGATAGTCCCAAGCTCGTCGGCGTAAAGACGGCCCAGCCCTTCATCATCGGAAATATCCGGGTAAAAGCGGTAAAGGTCAAGGTTCTGCGTCAGGTTTATCAAATCCTTCACGCTCCTTGTGTGGTTTCCCAAGACAAGAGCGGCTTCAAAGGTTTCCAGTCCGCCCTTATCCCGTACTTCCAGCAGGGCGTGGCCCAGCTCGTTCAGCTCGTCGATGTTCTCACATTCGTAGAGATAATCGTAGAGCCCCAGCACATCACTGTCAAAGCTGGTAAAGAACACTTCGCTGTACCGTTTCCCGTCTATCCCGATTTTGGCAAGGGCGGCCTGCAACTCCTGTGTCGTCATGGGGAAATGTACCGTTGTCCCTACCTCAATCCCCATTAAGGGGTATAGGGCTGTATTGGTTATATAGGCTTCAAACATGGGCTCATTCCTCCTTTCCGGCCCGGTCAGCCAGCACCTCATAAATCCCGGCCATAATGTAATCGGCGCAAGGGAGGGCAATCGCGTTTCCCAGTGCCTTGTAGCGTTGCAGAGGCCGGATCTCCACGCCGTCCGCCCCGTACTTTGTCCAGCCCTCTGGCAGCCCCATCAGCCGTTCGCTTTCCGTTTCCGTCAGAAAACGGATACAGCCGCCCTTCGGGTCGCCCTCATACCAGAAGGCAAAGGGCGTTACATCACTGGCTAAAAGAGTGGGAAAAGGGTCAGTTGGTAATCCGAAGCTGTTTCGGAAGGCCGTTTCTTCCTGCCTTTTTGCCGCTCCCCGCATACGGAAGCACTGAAAGGGGTGGATGACTGGTATCTGCCGCCCTGTTTCAAAAGAAGCTGTTCGATCTCCTTCGGCGGCGGCCCACCCGCCCTCTCCGCAAGGCGGAGGAAGTGGGAGCATTGGACGGGGCTTAAATAGTATGTCTGCGGCACGTCTGCCTCCAAAATCCGCCACGACGAAAATCCGCTGCCTTCGTGCCAGCCTTCGGGAGCCTGCCCAATACTGGGCGTCCATGAGTCGCCAGCACACATCAGGCGTTCCCCCTCGCACCATTCCGGCGTTTCCCCATCTTCCCGAAGGAGGCATTGGAACTTCGGTGTCCGAGAAGGCGGATAAGACGGCTCTAAAGTCCATCCGGTCATTTGTAGAAAACGCTCCCATGACGTTTTCCCAAACAGCGATAGCTGGATATAGGTTATCAGTAGCATCCCTCATTTCCTGTATGATACGAAACGCCTGATAGAACAGGCTTGATTTTGCCCCGGCAAGGCCGGAGCGGTTGCCGATCAGAGAAAGGTTCTGACAGGGGGAACCGAAGGTAATTACATGAACCGGCGGGATTTTCCCGCCGTCCACCTTCGTAATATCCCCCAAATGCACCATGTCGGGAAAGTGCCTTTTGGTTATGGAGATGGGCGCTTTTTCAATCTCACTGGCCCATACCGGACGGATACCGCACCGGGAAGCAGCCAGAGGGAACACGCCAATCCCGTCGAAAAGGCTTCCCAGCTTAATGTCCGGCATGGCCCGGGGTGCCGTGTCCCTTCACGGCAAGCACCCCTTCCAGTGTGGTCGCCGCAATGCCCAGCCGCCCGGCAACCGCAATATCATTTTTTACATCCTCGTCCACAGCGCTGCCGCAGACGATCAGGGTGTGGGAGCGCCGCAGCATATCCCGGCGCATATCAATCCCGGCCTTGTGTTCCTCGGGAACGCTGTCATTCAAAAACAGCGGCAGATACAAGAGCGGGCAGATTGGGGAAAAGCCCGCCTCATAAGCAAGACGGCAGTAGTGGGCCGCCAGCTCCATATCAACATCCGGCTCGCCGCTCCATGCGGCGGTCAGGTATGCTAAAGGTCGTTTCATTGGTTGAGCCTCCATTTCTGTTTTGGTTTAGGGAAAAGCAAGGTATCGCCCAACCCCTCCGCCCCTTCCCCCGGGAAGGGGAACGGCTCTGGAGAATTTATATCCCCGTCGCTTGACCGGGAAAAAGCATAACCGGGAGAAATCCGTCAAGGGTGCCTCTGGCACCGCCTGCGGCGGCGCTGCCCTTGACTGATTTTCCCGGCTATGCTACGGAATAACTGGCGACGGGGAATAATTTATATCTCCAGAGCTTCGGGGCGCGGGGCAGAGCCCCGCAATCCTCGGGCCATGCTGACCCGAAGTTTGGGCTTACTTTTCCTGTTCGGTTTTCTTCTCCGGCTTTTCATGTTCCTTCTGCTGACCCTTCCAGTCGTCCAGCAGCTTGATGATCTGGTCCTTCATTTCCCTCGGCGTAGTTTCCTTGCCGAAATACTTGCTCAGTTCCGCACCTGTCAAAATCACTTTGTCTACCTCCTTTTTGTCCTCCATCATAATGCCGTCGATCACATCCCCGTTGAGCAGCTTCTTTTCGTCCAGCTCACGCATACGCTTTGCCTGCGCCTGTGAAGGCGAGGACTGCTGGCTGTCAATGGCGACGGCGATATAGTTCTGGTTCTTCTTGCCGACATAGGAAAGCTCCACCGCCGTAGTAAAGCCCAGCTTTTTTTCATCCATCAGCTTCATCAGGTCGGGAACCAGCTCATTGAGCCGGATATACCGCTGCACCTGTTTGACGGCCATCTTATTGCGCTCGGCCACGATCTCGTTGGAGCGTTTGCCAGTGTCCTTCGGGTCGATCTGGCCCGAAGTGCGGGAGCCCTGGTGCTTGATAGCCTCAAGCTGCATTTTCAAGGCTTTGGCCCGCTCACTGGGTAGGATTTCTTCACGCTGGTTCAGATTGTCCTCGACCATCTGCGTGATGGCTTCATCGTCTGTCAGGTTTCGGACGATACAGGGCATATCCGCATATCCGGCAAGCTCACTGGCTTTCTGGCGGCGGTGGCCGGACACGATCTCATAGCCGCCATCCTCACGGGGACGGACGATAGCGGGCTGGGTCACGCCCTTGTCCTTGACGCTGGACACCATAGCCCGCATTTCTTCATCATCCCGAACCTCAAAGGGATGGTTCTTGAAGGCGTGGAGCTCGTTCAGCTTGATATAGACGATCTGCTCCTTGCCCCGGCGTGGTGCATCCTTCGGCTTTTCGGGTTCCTTCGGAGCGGGAGCGGTCTGCACCGTTGGAGCCGTTTTTTTCTCCGGTTCCTTTTTGACCGCCTTTTCCGGTTTCTGTGCAGGAGCTTTGGACTTCGGGGCTGGGTCCTTGTCCTTATCTGCTTTCGGGGGACGGCCCCGGCGCTTCGGCTGTTCCGGCTCTTTGGGTTTTTCCTCTGCTTTCTTCGGAGCCTCCGGCTGCTTTTCCGGTTTTTCCGTTTTTGCCGGGGCAGGCTTTTCCCCGCTGGGAGCTGCCGCCCGTTCCTCGACCTTCTTTTCCTTCATAATTTCAGCGAAGTTATAGACGGAAACCTGCGGGTTCTTTACCTCCGGTTCCGTCTTTTTTTCCGGCTCCGGAGAAACGGAAACCTTCTCCGGCTCTTTTGGGGGAGCGGGAGGCGTTTCCTTGCCCGGCCCGCTATCCGTTACCGGCTGTTCCGGCGTTTTTGTGGTTTTATCATCTGCCATAAGCATTTACCTCCTGTTTTTTGGCATGAAAAAAGAGGCTCAACTTTTCAGTCAAGCCCCCGTGGGAAGTTCCTCCTTTCTCCGCCATGATACAAAAATACCGCCCGTAGTCTCGTTTGGGCGGTACTTTGTGTAAGATTGGCAGTCCATTATTAAGTTTTTTATTATGTTCCCTTTGTACACCGTTGCAAAAGATCCTTTCGGAAAAACTTGTCGCATTGCAGGATAGCATACGGACAGAAAAGGAAGAACAGGAGTGTGCCGATGAATTGGATGAAGAAATCCGCGCTCTGACAAAGCAGGCCAGCGAGAAAACGTACATCGGCGGGCTGACAAAAGAATGTGTGGATGCTTTTGTGAGCATGGTTTATCTGTATGACGATCAAACGATGAAAATAGAGTTCAACTGTGAGGATGTGATTCGGAGAGCGTTGGAAAAGTATGGCACATAATTGGATGGAAGAAGTGGTATAAGAAAAAGAATACCCGTCTGGGTGAGAGGATTCAGAAAATCTTCTCGACCAGGCGGGTATTTCATTCCGCAGGAATGACTTTGACCGCATAAGCCACAGACAGCACCCCGGTGTAATCCGAAGTGCAGCTGTGTCTTATGCGGGCTTTTTTGTTATATGATTAGCGGGCTACAAAATCAGATTCCCAAACCGTACAGTATGGCTTTCATCTCTCTTACCATCCGAGTGAGAATTTCCTGTTCGATTTCATTGCAGTCCAAGAGAAGACGGTGAATTTCGGAATTTGAGGTTGAAGTCGAGTGCATCAAACTATCTACCAGCAAATCATCAGTCGATACGTCAAGAGCATTGGCAATATCAACCAGTGCATCAAGACTTGGGCGTTTGATAGCGGATTCGATTACGCTAATATGTTTTCGTGTCATGTTAAGCTGCTCTCCAAGGGCCTCTTGCGTGATACCAGCTTGTTTTCGGGCATTTGAAATGCGCTTGCCCAAAGCTTTATAATCAGTAGCCATGTGCTTTTCTCCTTATGATTCCCCGCATAAGGCAGTACAATTATCTCGCATGATGGTAGGCAGAGCAACTCTATATCAAAGGTTCTAAGATCGCAAAGGGACACACTGCTAGCTGCTCTGTGGTCTTAGGCTGTTTTGCTACCTACTGGGTAGCAAAAGGCAACTCATGCTACCTGATGGGTAGCAGTCAAAACGCAACGAATGCTTTATAATAGAGGTAGGAAAAGACTGCAAATAGGAAGGAAAGACGATGGCGGACAAGGTAGAAAAAAGAATTCTTACATTATATAGTGATGTGCAGGCAACTTCTGTTCACTGGTTGTGGTATCCATTCATTGCAGTGGGAAAGATAACATTGCTACAAGGCGATCCCGGCGATGGAAAGTCAACCATGATGATGAATCTGATTGCGGAACTTTCTAAGGGTGGGAAAACACCGGATGGAAAGCCTGTTGGGACGCCGCAGAGGGTTATCTACCAGTGTTCGGAAGATGGAGTATCAGATACCATTAAACCCAGACTGGAAAGATGTGGCGCAGATTGTAGAAAAGTAGCTTTTATCAATGAAGAAACATACAGTGGTCTAACACTGGATGATGAGCGTATCCGTCAGGCAATCATTGAATTTCGCCCACGGCTTGTAGTTATAGACCCGATTCAGGCGTATTTAGGAAGTGATTCTGACCTCCAGATTGCAGGGAGAGCCAGAAAACTGATGCAGCGTCTCGGAATGTGGGCTTCAGTATATGATTGTGCCATTGTGCTGATTGGTCATCTCAATAAGAAAGAGGGAACGAAAGGTTTGTACCGAAGCCTTGGCAGCATAGATGTGGTTGCTGCTGCGCGAAGTGTTTTGCAGGTGGAGCGTGACCAGAAAGATACAGATATTCGTATTGTTCGGCAGATAAAAAACAGTTTGGCTCCGTCTGATGGAGAAATTCGGTTTTCTATAACAGCGGAGATGGGTTTTCAATGGTTGGAGTGCAAGAGCACATTCGTTTCATCGGAACAACCGAAAGTGCCGGAATTTGAGTCAAAAACAGAAAAGGCAGCATATCTGATAAAAAAGTTGCTTTCTGATGGCGATATGAGAGCAAGAGAAATCTATATGCGGATGAAAGATGAAGGAATCAGCCGCAGAACCGCAGAAAATACGAAGAAAGAACTCGGTATCCGAAGTTATCGGAAGATGCGACAGTGGTATTGGAGCATCCATACGGGAGAATGAGGAAAAGCACATGATTACCGGTGAAGTAGAAGCAGTAGACCGTAAGCAAAAAATCAGAGACCGCTATAAGGGCGTAGATATATCGGAATTGGAAGTCATTCCCGCCAAAATCATAGAGGATTTGGAAACAAGTTCTGTGATTCGGCGTGTGGCAGCATATATCCGTGTTTCCACGGATAATGATGAACAGACTTCTTCGTATGAACTTCAGAAAAACTATTATACGGATTATATTCAGGCACAGCCGGGATGGGTATTTGTTGGAATCTATGCGGATGAGGGCATCAGCGGCACATCTCTGGAACACCGAAAAGGGATGCAGCAGTTGATTGAGGACTGCAAGGCAGGCAAGATTGACCTTGTTCTTACAAAATCCATTGCCCGTTTTGCTCGAAATATCGTTGACTGCCTTTCTGTGATTGAACTTCTGAAAAATCTGAATCCGCCTGTGGGTGTGAAATTTGAAGCAGATAATATCTATACGCTGGACAGCAATGGACGCATGATTCTGACGATTCTGGCATCTGTGGCAGAGGAAGAATCGCATTCCAAATCTATCATTATGAACTGGTCGATTGATCGGCGGTTCAGCCGTGGCCTGTTCCTGACCCCTGCATTGCTTGGATACGATAAAGACGAGGAAGGCAACCTTGTAATTAACCCGGAGGAAGCACAGACGGTAAAGGTGATTTACTACCTGTACCTGAATGGATATTCGCTTACGGAGATTGCAACTCTTTTGATGGAGTATAGCCGTAAGACGAAGTTGGGACGTGTGGAGTGGAATCCCGGTACACTTGCAGGTGTTCTGGCAAATGAGCGCCATTGTGGTGATGTACTGGCAAGAAAGACCTTTACACCGAACTTTTTGACGCATAAATCAAAGAAAAACAACAATGATCGGACACAGTACAGGCAGAAGAATCACCATGAAGCCATTGTTTCCAGAGAAGTTTTTAATGCAGCCAATCATCTGCGGGCATCCCGCAATTATTCAAAGAAAAACAGACCCTTGCCCGTGTTGAGCGTGGTTGAAGATGGGATTTTGCGAGGATATGTGCCTTTTGATAAGGATTGGACAGGTTTTTCGGCAGAAGAATACAGGGAAGCCTCTGAAAGCGTGATGAAAGAACCGGATGTCACTGTTACTGCGGATGTGAAAAAGCGTATTGATCTGACGGGCTATGAAGTAGTCAGGGCACAGTATTTTTCTACTATGCAGAATCCGGCTATGACGATTTCTAATGGACGATTGCGCTTTAACACCGCTTGCTTGAAAAAGTTTGAAAATGTTGAATATGTGGAGCTGCTGCTAAATTCTGTTGAACGCTGCATTGCCATTCGTCCCTGTGACAAGAATAATCCAAACGCGATCCGTTGGGGCAGACTGAAAGAGGGACGTTGGTGTGCAAGCACTTTGGGCTGTCGTGGACTTGCAAAGACTTTATTTGACATTATGGAATGGAATGAGGATTTGCGTTATCGGTTCCGTGGTCAGTTTCTGGAGCAGGGCGATAACAAAATGATGCTGTTCGCATTTGATGAGCCTGAAATGATTAAGGTGGAAGAAATCGTTCTGCCTCCAAAGGAAAACACCGAAGAAGATGAGGGCGAAACGGTCAAAAAGAAGATTTACATTTTTCCACCAGAGTGGGTTGGAACATTTGGACAGCCGATTACAAGTATAGCACAGGTGGGTATCTTACGGCAGGAGCATTATGCCGGAAACTGGGATGTATTTCGTCCTGCGTCGGAGATAGAGAAAATGAACATATTTACGGCAGAAAGTCTAAATGAGTTGCTCCATGAAGCGGAGAAGATAATGGAAGGATGGACTGATTATAGATGAATGAAGAAAACACAACAATCATGCCGCCAGAGAAGCAGATTGTGCAGGATGATAGAGACGCACGGGCGGAAGAACTGGAAAATGCCTTTTCGTATGATGGCTACCAGGTCGTGCGAAAGGAATTGTTTGCCCATCTGCGTGACCCGGCAATCGTGATTCGTAAAGATAGTATCACATTCAATACAGCCTGTATCACAGGGCTGGAGGATGTGGTCTACGTTCATGTCATGTTCAACAATGATTTGAAGCGTATCGTTGTTCGTGGGTGTGATGAAAATGACAAGGACGCTCTGCGTTGGTGCGTGGCAAAATCGGATAAGCGCAAAAGCCGGAAGATGTCCTGCAAGCCATTTGCGACTTTAGTTTATCAGAAAATGGGATGGGACAGCGAGTGCCGATATAAAATGCTGGGGTACAGGATCACCTTTGAGGGTGAAACTCTGTATGTTTTTGATCTGCTTGTGCCAGAAATTTTTCATGAAGGGCAGAGAAAAAAGAACGCAGTCGATTCGCAGGATAATGCTGCGGCAACAAAACCTGTGAACAGCAGAAAGGGATTTTACCCGGATGATATTGTGGGAACTTTTGGTGTGCCTGTGGAAGAACACCGGAAAGAGTCTGAAGTCAAGCAAATGGATGGGTATGTGTCAATGGGGATTCTGACTGGAAAGATTGCACCTGAAGCTGGAAAGGACTAATTGATAGGGTGTACAAGGGGATGGTCTGCCTATTTGCGGGAGGTGAGCGTATGCAGAAAACAGAACAACAGGCAGGACTTGGTATGAGTTTCTGCGAGGAAGAGGGACGAATCACGGTCTTCAGAAAAACGCTGGAAGCGTTAGAATGGCCGTCACACTATCGGTTTCTGTATAATCGCAAAATGAAACAGATAGCTGTACAGGCGTGTGGAGCAGAAGAAGCAGGAGCGCATCGTGTGGGAAAACTGGATGAATCCAATAGCGGCGAAATCAAGTGTATGGCATTGGTTCGCATGATTTACGGGGATTCTGGGTGGGACAAGAAAATGTCCTATCGGCTGCTCGGAAGAGCTTTCCCACAGCAGCGACTTGTTTCGTTTAAGATAACGGATGCAATGCAGATAGAAAACGGGAGAGTACTAACTGAAATGTGAATCTCACATTAGTTGGTTCTGAAATAATTAGTTGCCTATGATATAACAGTGGCGAAGAATGCAATAATATGGACAACTCCATTCTACGCTGACCGAGGGAACATTGTTTTACGATGTTCGCTTTGACGCAATCGCACCGAAATCTGCGGACAGCACAGAACAGGAAGAAGTCATTCGTCTGATTATCAATGTGGAAGCACAGACAAAATTCAAGCCGGGATACCCATTGACGAAACGGGCAATCTATTATTGTAGCAGAATGATTTCTGTACAGCACGGCCCGATTTTTACAAAATCTGAATATGGGAAGATTCGCAAGGTCTACTCCATCTGGATTTGTACTCAGCTGTCAGATGGTTTTGAGAACACGCTTACCCGGTACTCCATCAAACCCGAACAGTTAATTGGAGAAGCGCAGGAAGAAACCGAAAACTACGATTTGATGAGTGTCGTAATGATTTGTTTAGGCAAGCCAGGGACAGAGAATCATAAGGGAATCCTGAAATTTATGGAAGTGCTGTTATCTTCCACAAGATCAGGTTCTGAGAAAAAGAAGATTCTGGAAGAAGAGTTTGGCGTTGCAATGGGCGAAGAACTGGAAAGAGAGGTGCTTGAAGTGTGCAATCTTAGTCAAGGCGTAAGAGCCGAAGGTCGTGAAGAAGGCCGTCAGGAAGGCAGAATCGAAGGCATCGGAATTGGCGAGATTCGGATGCTGGTTCAGCTTGTTCGAGAGGGTGATTTACCGCTGGAGCGTGCTGCGGCAAAAGCGAAAATGACAGTTGAGCAGTTTAAGGAAACAATGGAGAACACCCCATTACAGGCAGTGTGAAAACAAAATAGCATAAGATAACGGATAGCCCTACAAGGCTCTGATGATTCAAAGAATTGTCAGAAAAGCCTTGTGGGGCTTATTTTTTTTGCTTTTTTTGAGAAATTTTTTGTCCCTATCTTGACATCAGGGGGCTATGTTGGTTTGTCGATTGCGACAGACGAATTTCAGAGGTGCAAGAGCAAATTGAACAATCCAAGGCGGAAGAATCCGCTGAGAGCGTTGTGCCGGGAACGGTACGCGCAGCAGCGGAGCAGGCAGAAAATTTCCTGCACGGGACGAGGCTCACAGCGGGTATGGTGTCGGCCTTTATCGAAAATGTCTTTGTGCATGATGGAGGACGCATCGTGGTACGGTTCAAATATGAGCAGAGCATCCAGGATGCTGCGAGAGCATTGCACAAGAGCTGAATTTCAAAAAAGGCTGAGTTGCCCATGTTGTAACATCAGAGAGTGTGTTATAATATGGGCAACAGACCAGCCAGAAAGAGGACATTATGAAAGCGATTCGATGGCTGTTAAAATTGGTGCTGGTGATTATGACCCTGCCACTGATCCTTGCTGTATGGCTGGCAAAGTGGTTTGTGGTATTCCTGCATCACTGTTCTGCATGGATTTTCTATCTGCTGGGCAGTGTGCTACTGGCAACGGCGATTCTTTCGTACCTCATGCAGCAGTCGCAAGGGGTGGAAGCACTTCAAATGCTGATCGGTGGATTTGTGATTTTTATGATACCGCAGGTGGTCGGCAGCGTGGTCGTGCTTCTGGAACTGGCGGCAGTAATGCTTCGGCAGGTATGGTACATATAAAATAGGGAGGCGTACAGATAGTGAAATTGGCGGCGATTCATCATGTGGCGATTATCGTTTCTGACTATGAAAAAGCACGGGATTTCTATGTGAACAAGCTGGGTTTTGCAGTTGTGAGAGAAAATTTCCGTAAGGAGCGGAACGACTGGAAACTGGATTTGCGTGTCGGTGACGGAGTCAATGCGATTGAATTGGAGATTTTTGCAGAGCCGACCCCACCCAAACGTGTAAACAGGCCGGAAGCCTGTGGGCTGCGGCATTTGGCGTTCCGGGTGGAGGATGTGGAAGCTACCGTGGCAGAACTTGCACAGATGGGGATTGAATGTGAACCGATTCGATTGGACAGCTACACCAAAAAGAAAATGACCTTTTTCTTTGACCCGGATGGCCTGCCCTTGGAACTGCACGAATAAAAAACAACGCCCTCATAGTTGAGAGGATTCGTAAATCTTCTCGGCTATGAGGGTGTTTCATTCCGCAGGAATGGGAGGGTTAGATGTTGAGCGTTTCTACCCATGCAGATAAGTCGGCTTTACTGGAATAGGAGTTGAACACCTTACCATGCAGCAACTTTGCACCGGGGCAGCTCGGCGCAAGTTTCTCATTGGTCTTACCCATGCCGCTGCCGCCGGAGGTAGCAAAGGGTATGATGGTCTTACCCTTTAAGTTGTAGCTCTCTAAAAATGTATTGATGATGGTTGGAGCAACATACCACCAGATAGGGAAGCCGACAAAGATGATGCCATACTCATTCATGTTATCACGTTTGGCAGCAATAGCAGGGCGAGAGGTCGGGTTGCTCATTTCGATGGTACTGCGAGCCTTCTTGTCCATCCAGTTCAGATCGGCCTTAGAGTACGGAACTTCCGGCTGAATTTCAAAAATGTCTGCACAGATGGCATCTGCCAGATTTTCGGCAACTCTTGCGGTAACGCCGCTGGCAGAAAAATAGGCGACAAGTCTTTTGCTCATGTCAATGCACTCCCTCTTGATGATTTTGTATAGGATAAGTATAGCACGGCAGGGGAGGAGCATCAAGCGGTTGTCCATGATATAACATTAGCGACAATGTTATATTATGGACAACTGTTCGTAAAAATTTAAGGATTTTGAGGGAGTTGCACAGCTTGATATGATGGGCGGTTTATGGTAAGATAGAATTACAATGGCGGACAAAGCTACTATTGACTACGACAAGGAGGTGTAAGCCAATGGGATTAGCTGATACCGTGACTAAAGCCTATATGAAAGATAATTCTGTGTTTGCAGATGCGTTTAATTACTTGATTTATGGCGGTGAGGCGGTTGTAGACCCTAAACAACTGCAAGAACTGGATACTACGGAGATCGCTTTACCGTTTGGATCACAGGATGAAGAGGGAAAGCAGCCAGAAGAAGCAGTTCAGAAATACCGTGATGTGCTGAAATCAGCAATCATTAAACAGGATGATGAGGCTGCATACATTTTACTGGGAATCGAAAATCAGACTAACATTCATTATGCAATGCCTGTTAGAAATATCATTTATGATGCTCTCCAGTACGGCAAACAGGTGGCTGATATTGCAGCCAAGCATCGCGCAAGTGATGGAGATTCAAAAGGGCATAGCCGTGGTGAATATCTTTCTGGATTCTACAAGGAAGATAAGATTACGCCTGTTATCACGCTTGTGCTTCACTTTGGCGCAAATGAATGGGATGGGCCGTTGTCACTCCATGAGATGATGGCGGTTAAAAATAAGAATCTTCTGAACTTTGTGCAGGACTATCAGATTCATCTGATCGACCCTGCAAAGCTGAGTGCGGAGGACTTGGAAAGATTCTCTTCAAGTCTGAGAGAGGTAATTGGGTATATTAAATATTCCAAAGATAAGAAACGCTTATCTGAATTTTTGACTGATAATCCGCGTATGCTGATAGAAGCGAACGCGGCGAGGGTTATTAAAGCCGTTACGAATACACCGCTGGATATTCCAGAGGGCGCGGAGGTGATTGATGTGTGCAAAGCTGTTGAGGAAATGATGAATGAAAGCGAAGAGCGAGGCGAACTCAGGATGCTCGTGCAGCTTGTTCGAGATGGAGATTTGAAGCTGGAACGTGCTGCTGAAAAAGCAAAAATGACTGTCGAACAGTTTGAAAAGGTAATGGAGAATACTCCTTTGCAGGCGGTATAAGATAAACAGAATATAGAAAACAGATAAGCCCTACAAGGCTCAAATTGGTTCAAAACCGATTGAAAGCCCTGTGGGGCTTATTTTTTTTTGCGCCTTTTTCAAATTTATTTGTGAAAAAAGTTGTCCAAGACTTGACATCGGGCGGTCATGAATGGATGAGAGCCAAGTGGTCGGCTCCGATTCGTAAATACTGGAAGATTTCTGAGCAGATGATGGTCAAATATTGTGATCTTGCTATCTGCGATTCTGTGAATATCGAAAAGTATATCCACGAGTGTTATGACAGGAAAGGGATTAAGGGCAAAAATCCCAAAACCACATTCATTGCTTATGGTGCAGATTTGACACTCAGCAAGCTGGCTGATGATGACGAAAAGCTGATGAATTGGTACAAAGAAAAAGGTCTGTCAAAAAAAGATTATTACCTTGTTGTTGGTCGCTTTGTGCCGGAAAACTCGTTTGAAGTTATGATTCGTGAGTTCATGAAGAGTGGATGCAAAAAAGATTTTGCGCTTATCACAAATGTGAACGATAAATTCCTGAATGAGTTGGAAGAAAAACTTCATTTCAAAGCTTTGCAGGAACTGGCTGAACAGGGCAACGCAAACCTGACGCTGATGGGCATTGAGCCGACTTATCCGAGCGAGAAGTATGGCTATATCATTCCTGAAAGCGGCGAAAACGTCAGCAAAGTTAAAGAGTTCAAGGAAAAGCCGGATGTCGGAACTGCTAAGAAGTATTTGGCTCAGAGCGCATTGTGGAATGCAGGAATCTTTGCATTTAAGCTGGGATATCTGCTGGACAAGGCTCACAGTATGATCGATTTCGAGGATTATCGTGACCTTTTCAATAAGTATGACACACTGACCAAAATCAGCTTTGACTACGCTGTGGTCGAGAAAGAGTCCAGTATTCAGGTTCTACGCTATAGCGGTGACTGGAAGGATGTTGGCACTTGGAACATGATGGCTGAGGTCATGGCGGATAAGACCAAGGGCAAAGCCGTTCTGGATGAGATCTGTGAAAACACCAATGTGGTCAATGAACTGAATATTCCTATTCTCTGCATGGGCTGCAAGGACATGATCATTGCAGCAAGCGGTGATGGTATTTTGATTTCGGATAAAGAGCGTAGCGGCTACATGAAGCCCTATGTCGAGAAAATCGAAACTGAGGCTATGTATGCCGAGAAATCTTGGGGTACCTATACGGTCATCGATGTACAGCCGGGTTCTATGACAGTCAAAATCTCCATGAAAGCTGGAGAAAAGATGAGCTACCATATGCACAATGAGCGCGAGGAAGTCTGGACGGTTGTTTCTGGTAAAGGCAAGGCAATCGTTGATGGTATGGAGCAGGTTCTTCGTACTGGCGATGTGATTACTATTGCAGCAGGCTGTAAGCATACGGTTGAGGCTATTTATAGAGGTTCGCAACGTCAACCTCGTGCATATTGTTACTGGTGAAATGAAGAAAAAGCAGATGAAATTCTTCCCGGATGCCTATAAGAACCGTATCGGAAAATCTTATAATGACTACATTGCAGATCATCAGATGAACATGTTTGAGGACTTCATTGGGTATCAGAGTTCTACTGTATTGGATGAGCCCGAACGGGAAGCAGGCACTACTTCAATACCGATTCCGCAACGTGAAGAATCTGAAAATATACCTTCGCCAGATTTACCGGAACAGCTTGAAAACGTACAACAATCAGGCAATGAGATTGCTGAGAGAGGAATGCAGACATGAATTCGGGACGAATTATGAATTTGCTGGTGACAATTCCGGCTGAAAGTCGGAGAATGAACGTGGGAAAAGATGTTATTCGTGTTCTTGGAAGTCCAGCCTATATCTGCGTTTTGCAGAGGAAAGATCGGAAGGCTATTGCAATCACGCCGTGTGCTGCGGAGCATCCCATGTCCTTTAAGGTCCCGGGCAGGCTACTGACCGATGGGCAGTGTCGGATGATGATTAACGGAATACAGTTCATTCAGGTGTTGCTGGAAGCAAATGGTCTGGCGGCAGGAAAAGACCATCAGTTTAAAGGACGGTATGATGCCGAGAAAAATGCAGTTATCATTTCGCTCAAAAATGGTGAATAAAGTACTTTCTCGCCTAAAAGATGTACAACTTGACATCACGTCCATTTGGTCGTATAATACGTCCAAATGGACGTGATGAAGGGAGCCAATATTATGAGTGCCGGAATTTTAGATGGCTTTCAAACGATAATTCCAACAGCGGCAGCCGTCTTATTGAAAAAACGACAAATGTTAAGGCTGACGCAACAAGAGATTGCTGATCGCGCAAAAATGACTTTGCGTCAATATCAAAGGTTGGAATCTGGGGAAAGAAGTATTTTGACCTGTTCTTTTGGCTTGGCGTGTCGAGTAATTGAAGCTCTTGATATGGATGTTTCTAAATTCTATCATGGTGACTATTACCTTGAAGAATTGAAAACTATTGAAGGCAAATGATTTGGTGACAGGGGAAAACATCAATTTAAATGACGGCATGATGCCGAAAAAAGAGCAATATGGACAAATCTATGCCGAAAAGTTTACATCTGCAAGCTTGATATGCAAAGCGTTTTATGGTAAGATGGAAGCACAATAGGGAGAGTGTACACTCCCGTTGAACCTGTTGCTGAGAAGTGAATGCTGATGGAAAACCAGCTTGCTCACGCGATAACTCAGACGAAGTATAATTCGAGTGATGATAAGGCTGCTAAGAACAGCTGGTCACTAAAACTATATCGAATAAGCAGATAGGCTATACGAGGCTCAATTAATTGAAAACCGATAACATAAGAATCCTAATAAGCAGTGGGGCATCTCTATGAATGAGCAATTGCTGAAAATGAATGGCTTATCGGTGGGAATTTTAGATGCACTATCATTTGAGTCGCATTTGGGAATTCCGTTGAAGAAGAACTTGCATTATTTTGATAAGGATTTGTTAATTGCTGAACTGATTTCGATGACTGAGTGGTTGGATGAACAGGAAATCCTTTCTAATATTGCGCTAGACTACAGGGTTAAGAGCTTGGATTCTATACTTTTGAAGTATGATCGTTACTATCCGGATCATCAGACACGAAAAGTGTTTAATGATATTCTGGGCTTCCGGGCTTTTTGTGATAGCTACGATCAAATATTAGAAGAAGAGTTTTCACCGTTCCGGATTGCTGATATGGCAAAAGGAAAGGCAGTGGATGATGGTTACAGGGGTGTCCATGTGTACTATCAGAAAAGTGGAAGACATTACCCCATAGAAATCCAATTTAATACGTTGTTTGATAGGCAATTAAATAACTGGCTTCACGATTATCTGTATAAAAAGAGTTATCCCGTGGAAACAGGGAAGATAATGCGTGAAAAGTATGAAAATGGATTGATTCGGAATGAACATGAATTTAAGGAGGTGCTGAATAATGTGCTATTTGGTAGCAAAAGATCGTAATGCACATGGTTGTTTTGCTCTAAAAACGACGCATGGGAAGCATCTGGTGGAATTAAAAAGAGAATTGAACAGAGAGGTTGGATATAAGGGAGTACAGCTTGTAACAATCAGCAGACCAACAGCGTATGGTGAGTATGCGCCTTACCACTTTGTGGATACAGAACAGGAATTTCAGACTCTTGTAAAGGGTCTTCGTCCATAAAAATTAAGAGATAAGCCCTACAAGGATCAAATTGGTTCAAAACCGATTTGAAAACCTTGTAGGGCTTATTTATTTACAAAAATTTTTGTTCCTTACTTGACAACCGCATATGGGCAACCAGAAAAAATCCTGATTTCATGTGGGTTTGCGCGGCTTGACCTTTTCACCTCAACTTGTTTCTGCTTGTCATGGTGCGTTACGACCAGCGTGTTTTCAGGGGTTAATGGCTTCTGGTTGCACTCTATACTTAACCCACCACAGCGAAAGCTGATAGAGCAGAAAACAGAATAAGGAGGTACGAAGGCAAGCCTGCGTATAGATTGCTGATGCAATCTGTGTACAGGCTTGTTGTCGTGCAATGAAATAAGCAGGGGAATCAACAAGGGAGATTACTTTTAAATTTGGGAGGAGAAATTAAATGAAAATCTTGGTTACGGGCGCAAATGGTTACCTCGGACAGGGAGTTGTGAAGGCACTCCTTGATAATGGACACAGTGTTGTAGCCGCGGATTTCAAAACAAACTATGTGGATATCTGGCGGAACATAAAGAACTAGATTTGCTGAAAAAGTATTCTGACCGCAAGAACGATGAAAAGGCGCGTACCGCGTTTGACCAAATGACCGATGATGGCGTAGAGCGAAAATTTGATTGCATTATTGTGGAATCCATGTACTACTGCGGGCCGGATTTCCCGGCGGCACGACAGGCAATCAAGGAAACGCTCTATGCGACGGGCATCGACCTGATCGTGCTGGATGAGGGCTTGGACACCAGAACAGCCAGCCGAAAAGAAGTCGAGGACTATTTTGAAGCAAAACGCTGTGAGATGCACGCAGAAATCATGTTTGCGTGGAGAAGGAAACAAGGCGCAGGATTCCGGTTGACAAGTTCTGTTCCATTTGGCTATATCCGCAGGAATGGCGAAAGCAACATGATAAAGGATGAAGAAGTTGCTCCTTATTTAAGCGAGGCTTTTTCCAGATATGCGTCCGGTCAGAAAATGCGTGACATTGCAAAGTGGTTAAATGAGCAGGGTGTTGAACCCCCAATGAGACACAAAAAGAGAATTTTGGGAAAGTCTTATGAAGCAGAATCCGACCAGTGGACAACCGATATGCTGCGTTGCTTGTTCCGAAATCCGACTTATACAGGTGCGGCGGCAAATGGAAGTCGCCAGATCATTGCAGAAAACTGCCACGAACCATACATAACCAAAGAACAGTTCTATGCTTTCCCTTGCAATATGAGGGAGGGGGAGAACAAAATCTCCATGGACAAATCTATGCTGAAAAGTTTACATCTGCCTGCTTGATATGCAAGGTGTT
>ERZ772854.1624-NODE-1624-length-20460-cov-4.831071_pt1 | contig 20460 bp, 17 predicted proteins | sample MGYA00580844_ERZ772854 | MGnify/ENA primary metagenome ERZ772854 (study PRJEB29015, sample SAMEA2737727) | human gut metagenome | biome: human gut; feature: human-associated habitat; material: faeces | place: China | collected 2012 ...
GCTTCATGTCTTCCATCATCTTGTCCATGCTCTGGCCTGTGAACTGGAAGTACTGCTCCATGGATAATCCCTGCTGCTGCATTCTTCTGGAGAAATCGTCCATCATCTGACGGCACTCTGTCTTTGTCATAAGCTCCGGAATATCCATCTGTGCATTCTCGATTGCTTTATCTACTGCAGCGTTCTCTTTTGCAGTTCTTGCTTCTTTCTCTTTCTTCTCTGTCAGTTTCTTCTTAACATCTTCTTTGTACTCAGCAAGAGTATCAAATTCAGATACGTCTTTCGCAAACTCATCGTCAAGCTCCGGAACCTCTTTGGTCTCAATCTTCTTAACGTCACACTGGAATACAGCTTCCTTGCCAGCAAGCTCTTTTGCCTGATATTCCTCTGGGAAAGTAACCTTAACTTCTACATGGTCACCAGTGTTTGCTCCAACAAGCTGATCCTCGAATCCCGGGATAAATGTACCGGAACCAAGTGTAAGTGCGTAGTCAGTTCCTTTACCGCCGTCAAATGCAACACCATCAACAAATCCTTCGAAATCGATTGTTGTGATATCGCCGTTTGCAGCTGCACGATCCTCAACTGCAACTGTTCTTGCATTCTTATCCTGCTCTTTCTTAACCTCAGCGTCAACTTCCTCGTCTGTTACAGCGATCTCAGACTTCGGAACCTCTACACCCTTGTAATCTCCAAGAGTAACCTCTGGTTTCACAGCTACATCAGCTGTGAAGATAAGAGCTTTACCAGGCTCCATCTGTGTAACATTGATCTCCGGCTGGGAAACAATCTCAAGATCGCACTCGCCAAGAGCTTTTGTATACTCCTGTGGTACAAGAGAATTAACAGCGTCTTCCATGAATACACCCTTGCCATACATGCTCTCGATCATCTTTCTCGGAGCTTTTCCTTTACGGAATCCTGGAAGGCTGATTCTGCTTTTCTGTTTCTGGTAAGCTTTCTCCATTGCTTTGTCTAAATCTTCAGCGGAAACTTCGATGGTAAGCTTCGCCATGTTTTTCTCTAATTTCTCCACCTGTAAACTCATTTTCGTGTTCCTCCTTAATATATATCTCTCTGCATTCTTTCTGCGGTTATAAATGCGCAGGGTTTCCCCCTATTATTACAGTCATTGTAGAAGTATAGCACAACCCAATTAAAAACGCCAGTGTTTTTTATTGTTTTCCCGGTTATTTTTTTGGGGATTTTCCCTGTTATTCCTTGAAAATCAAGGTTTTTCAGAATATTTCCTACTTGTATACTACGGATTCTGCAATCTGCTCTGCTTTTTCCTGACCAAGGAGCTGGGAAATCAGGGAAAGGGCAAAGTCAATTGCAGTTCCAAGTCCACGGCTTGTAGTAATGTTTCCATCAATTACAACCTTTTCTTCAGACTTCACAGCATCTCCAAGACCGTCCATGCAGGCCGGGTATGCAGTGGCCTTCTTTCCATGTAAAAGTCCGATTTCTGCAAAAACAGTAGGTGCCGCGCAGATGGCTGCGATCTTACCTCCATTATTATAGAAGCTTTTAACCAGATCGGTAAGTGGCTCGAATCCTCCAAGATAAGTGGTTCCAGGCTGCCCGCCTGGGAGAACCAGCATGTCTGCGTCGGAGAAATCCGCCTCACGGAAGGTGGTATCGGTCAGCATGGTGATTCCATGGGCTGTAGTGATCTGTTTGGTGTTTTTAATCGAAACGGTTGTAATAGTGATTCCTGCTCTTCGCATAAGATCAACTACAGTTAAGCCTTCAATGTCTTCAAAACCGTCGGCGAGGAAGATGTATACTTTTTTGCTCATAGTGGAACCTCCTGATTCATTTTCACAATTATTTACTTATAGTTACTGCTCACTGGTAATATTCCGCGAGATGTTTTTTGTAGGCAAAGCTCACATTTTCTTTCCTTTATCAGCAGCTCCCTGCAATGCTTCAAACACAGCACTGCGGAAACCATTTTTTTCCAGGATACGCACACCCTCAATGGTCGTTCCTGCCGGGGAGCATACCATATCCTTCAGTTCTCCCGGATGCATACCTGTCTCCAGAAGCAGCTTCGCACTTCCAAGTACAGCCTGGGCAGCAAACTGATAGGCCTGTTTTCTTGGCATTCCCTGTGCCACAGCGGCATCTGCCATTGCTTCAATAAACATAAATACATAAGCCGGAGAGCACCCACTGACTGCGCTAACTGCGTCCATCAATCTTTCAGGTACCACCTCTGTGCGACCGAAGCTGTTTGTAATGGCAAGAATCTGATCCAGATCCTCTTCTGTTACCCGATCATTGACACAGGCACCTGTCATTCCTGCCCCTACCTGCGCCGGGGTATTCGGCATAAGACGTACCACCTTTAACGGCTGCTCACATTTTTCTTCCAGCCATGCAAGAGTTTTACCGGGCGCAATTCCTACGATCATATGCTGTGGTGTCAGGAAACTTTTAATTTCACCGATTACCTCCTCATAGAATTGAGGCTTTACTGCTAATATAACAATATTTGCATTTTTCACAACTTCACAATTATCCAGAGTTGTCACAACTCCAAGTTTTTCCTGACTTCTTCTACTTCCTTCTTCTGTGAGATTTGAAACAATAATCTCATTTTTTTCAAACACACCATTTTTCAGGATTCCGCCGATCATTGCAGACCCCATATTTCCACATCCGATAAATCCGATTTTCATATCTTTGCGCTCCCTTCATGTAGGTCATTTGTTTATTATTGCTCATTATAAAATAAAAATTTTATCTCTTTTTCCCTTTACTTAGAGTACTGTTATGATACTCTGTAGAGTAGGTCACATCCTCCCCAAACCACTTAGGCGGCTGGTAGGCATGAGCGGCTTCTTCGTTTGGGAATTCCACCTCTGCCAGGAGAAGACCTTCGTAAGGGGCTTTGAATACGTCCAGTTCGATGGACAGGCCGTCTTTCTCGGGGATCACATAGCGGATCTTGGAGATCACGATTCCGTCTGCTTTGGGTTTTAAGTGCTCATAGGCTTCTTTTGTCAGCGGCAGATTGTATTCCTCCCTTGCCAGAAGTCCCTTTGATTTATAAGTCAGATAGTAATTGTCATTGGATTTGCGGATCCGCACTACCGGCTCTGTGCACAGATAGCCCTGCTCAATTGCCTTGCTTGGATACTGCTCCAGGTTTTCCGGAAGGTTTTCTCTCTTAATGAGAAACTTTCTCTCAATTTCCAACTTAGTTTCCTCCTCATGTTTTTTATGAAAAGCACGAACTTTTCAGCTCTCCGTATATACAAAATTGAGGGCAAACACCCTTGCCCTCAATTTTACTCTTCTACCTTTTTTTATGCAACAACTGATTAAATATTAAATTTATTCCATTTTCTCTTCCACCGGATCCGGGGTCCAGTTTTTCCTTCCGAATCTGGTTGCCAGAGTCAGCATTTCCTTCTGCAATTCTTTGCTGAACTGTCCTTCCTTCAGGCGCCACTTCCAGTTTGTTCCCAGAGTGGATGGCTGATTAATGCGGGCAGAATTATCAAGCTGCAGATAATCCTGAATCGGAATAATACATCTTCCGGCTACACTTCCCATAACAAGACGGATCATATTCCGGCAGATGCCTTTCTCATCATCGTGAAAGTTCCACAGATATTCCCGAACCATATGACGCTCCTCAGGAGTGATATCCCCATACCAGCCAAGCAGTGTCTCATTGTCGTGGGTTCCGGTATAAACCACACAGTTATTTGTGTAGTTATGAGGCAGATAATCACTGGCATTTCCAGTATCCCGCTCATCAAAGGCAAACTCGATTACCTTCATGTTTGGATAACCGCTCTCTTCCACAAGACGCTTCACAGAATCAGTCATGAAACCAAGGTCCTCAGCAATAATGTCCTTGTGTCCCAACCGATAGGAAACGGTGCGGAAAAGATCCATTCCAGGTCCTTTTTCCCACCAGCCACGTTTTGCATCCTTGTCACCATATGGAATCGCATAATATTCATCAAATCCACGGAAATGATCAATGCGGACAACATCATACATATTAAAGCAATGTGCCAGACGTTTGATCCACCACTCGAATCCGGTATTTTTATGCACATCCCATCTGTACAGCGGATTTCCCCAAAGCTGTCCTGTTGCAGAAAATCCATCTGGCGGACATCCGGCTACCTGGGCAGGCTCGTTATTTTCGTCCAGTTTAAACAATCCTGGATTGGCCCAGGTATCAGCACTGTCCATGGCAACATAAATAGGAATATCCCCAATAATACGAATTCCTTTTTTGTTCGCATAAGCTTTCAGCTTCGCCCACTGCTCGTAGAATTTAAACTGCATGTACTCCTGAAATTCAATTTCAAAATACAGTTCTTTTCTGTAATAATCCAAAGCATTGTTCCAACGAAGGCGAATATCCTCCGCCCATTCTGTCCAAGGAATTCCCTCAAAACGATTCTTCACCGCCATAAAAAGTGCATAATCGCCAAGCCAGTGCGCCTGCTCCTGCTGGAATCTTACAAAGTCAGGATTTTTGGAAATATCGCTTCTCTCATAGGCTTTGCGAAGAAGTTTGTATCGTCCTTTGTAAATTTTCTCATAATCAACATCATCTTCTCTGGAACCGAAATCCACAGCATCACACTCTTTTTCCGTAAGCACTCCCTCTTCAATCAGGTCTTCCAGACTGATAAAATAAGGATTTCCTGCAAAGGTTGAAAAGGACTGATATGGTGAATCCCCATAGCTGGTAGGACCGAGAGGCAAAATCTGCCAGCATCCCTGTCCTGCTGCCTTTAACTGATCAACAAATTCATAGGCACTTTTTGAAAAACATCCAATTCCGTATTTCGACGGCAGACTGCTGATTGGAAGCAATACACCGCATTCTCTCTGATTACCCATTTTTTCCTCCCTGTCCACAGAACTTAAGCATTAACACATATTGTTACACTTATTACGTTTTAACATACGTGTTTTTATTATGTCACAATCCATGTACCAAAATCAATATCATTTTTTCAAGAAACATGGTATTTTTCTAATAATGATATTTCTTTTTGTTTCTAGCGAGACAGGTCACTGAACCGATAAGTCCCAGTCCTTCTGCCATATACGTTTTCTCTCCTTTTTGCTTTCCCGATCTGTAAAGCAGCACAAAAAATCCGAAATCGGACTTTTTTTAATAGGTATAGTTCGATTTCGGATTATGATTAAGACATAGAAACAAGCTGCTTACATGCATTCAGCTTAGATTTAGCAAACCAAATTTTATACATGTAAGCTATATTGTACCTTTCGCTTATTTAATAAATAGTTATTTAATAGCAGGCAATTTTACGCTGTTCGGCTTCCTCTTGTACCAGCCATTCTGGTACTTGTATCAAATTCACGAAGTTTCCGTTTGGATTCCTCGCTTAAATTTCTCGGTACCTGAACCTGGACAGTTACGTACAGATCACCGTAGACTCCAGCTTTTCCCATTACCTGGATACCTTTTCCTTTCAGACGGATCTTGCTGCCGGACTGTGTGCCTTCCGGGATGCGGCACATTACCTGCCCATTCAAGGTCTGAACTTTTGCCTCACCACCCAGAGCTGCTGTGATGAATGGTACATTTACAGTGGTGTAAACATCGGTGCCCTTTCGCTCAAAGCCAGGGCGCTCACCTACATGAACTTTCAGAAGAAGATCCCCTGCGGGAGCACCTCCGTAGCCTGGGTTGCCTTTTCCTCTCAGACGGATGCTCTTACCGTTGTCAATTCCGGCAGGGATGTGGACCTTCAAAGTCTGTTTACCGCTGCCGTCTGCTTCTGAAAGATTAATTAGCTTATCACAGCCGAATGCGGCCTCGTTGAAGCTGATAGAAATTTCGGCATTCAGATCCTGGCCTTTCTGCTGACGACCGCCACGGAAGCCGCTATTGCAGCTGTTTCCGAAGCCATCTCCATAACCGGTATTATCAAAACTGCCACTGTCGAAACCACCATTAAATCCGCTTCTGTTATTAAATCCGCTTCTAAAAGAGCCGTTTTCAAAGCCAGAATGACCAAAACCGCTTTCTCCAAATCCGTGTGCAGAACCATTCTTTCCAGAATTGCTTGCTCCTCCGAAGCCTCCTCCAAACAGATTCTTCAGAATATCGTCCATGTCACCGCCTTCGAAATGAAATTCCTGATAGCTGCCATCCGGACTTCTGTAAGCACCGCTATGACCATTTCCAAAACCGCCAAAGCCACCGAATCCAGAGCCGTCAAAGCCGCCGTTTCCATTAAAGCCGCCTTCGCCATATCCGGCTCCGCCAGCGCCTTCTTCAAATGCTGCATGACCGAACTGATCATATAGTTTTTTCTTCTCAGGGTCACTGAGCACATTATACGCTTCTGTAACTTCTTTAAACTTCTCTTCAGCATCCGGATTTCCCTCGTTTGAATCCGGATGGTATTTCTTTGCCATCTTACGATAAGCTTTCTTTATAGCATCTTTATCCGCGCTGCGACTGATTCCCAGCACTTCATAATAATCTCTCTTTGCTCCCATACTGGTCACCTCTGACTCCTCATATTGCGAAATAAATTCATTACTGCCCACAGCTTTCATCCATATACTTTGTAATATATTTTCTGAACACAGTAATGTCAATTTATTGTAACTATTCAGTATCTACAAATTCCCCGGAATCTCTTCCGGGGAATGCTGCTGTCCATCTCCCGAGCATCACCGGGAAATAGTTTTTCTTTTTTGTTCTATTCGTAATATAACATTCATTTTTGCTAAAGTCAAGATATGGAACATAATTTCATATTTTTTTCACATTAGTAGTTCTATTGCATTTTCTATGGTATAATGATAATACTTTACTTTTTTCAGGAGAACTAAAATGAAAAAGAAACAATTAAATCTCACATCCGGTCCTATTTTACGGACTTTGTCTGAACTTGCGCTGCCAATCATGGCTTCTTCCTTCCTGTCTACCGCCTACAACATTACAGATATGGCATGGATAGGAATGCTGGGCTCTAAAGCAGTGGCAGGCGTGGGCGTGGGAGGTATGTACGTCTGGCTCTCCCAGGGACTTTCTTCCCTGGCAAGAATGGGAGGACAGGTAAACATGGCGCATTCCCTTGGAAGAGGTGACCAGAAGACTGCCGCAGGCTTTGCACAGGCGGCTCTGCAGCTTACCATACTCTTCTCTCTTTTTGTTACCTTGATCAGTATGTTATTTACGAATCCGCTGCTGCATTTTTTTGCATTAAATGATGCAGAAACTTACAACAGTGCCAGAATTTATATGCGGATCACCTGCGGGCTGATCCTGTTTTCCTTCCTTTCCCAGGTGCTGACAGGTCTTTTCACAGCCCAGGGCGATTCCAAAACACCATTGAAGGCAAACTTCTTTGGTCTGATACTGAATATGATCCTTGATCCGCTTCTTGTTCTTGGTGTAGGACCATTTCCCAGATTAGAAGTTGTAGGAGCAGCAGTTGCAACTGTTACTGCACAGATTATAGTTCTGCTGATCCTTGTTACAGAAATTCTCCGTGACCACGGTGAAGCCAATGTACTACACAAAATCCGTCTGCTTTCACGACCGGATATTGCCTGTTTAAAAGGAGTCTTTCGCATTGGAACCCCCACTGCGCTTCAAGGAAGCCTTTACTGTATCATCTCCATGATACTCACCCGAATGGTTTCCGGATTCGGGGACGGTGCTATTGCCGTACAGCGTGTAGGCGGACAGATTGAGTCCCTTTCCTGGAACACAGCTGATGGTTTTGGCTCCGCCCTGAACGCTTTCATGGGGCAGAACTACGGAGCAGGAAAAAAAGACCGAATCAAATCAGGATACCATATTTCCATTCGGCTTCTGATATGCTGGGCTGCACTGATCACTATTGCCTTTGTATTTTTCCCGCGGCAGATTTCTGTGCTCTTTTTCCACGAGGAGGAAGTTATCCGGCTTTCCGTTGATTACCTGCGAATCATCGGATTTTCCGAAATTTTTCTCAGCGTGGAAATGATGACTGTGGGCGCCCTGTCTGGTCTTGGACGGACACAGCTTTGCAGTCTGATCAGCGTTGGCCTGACTGTTATACGAATTCCTCTTGCACTGGTTCTGTCAAACACTGCACTGGGACTGAATGGAATCTGGTGGGCACTGACACTTTCCACCGTTTCAAAGGGAATTATTTTTTATTTTGTGTTCCAGTATATTTGCGAACATAGTTTGTTAAGAACTACAAACAGATAACCAGGATTTCCTCAACATTTTTTTGAAAATTACTATGAAAGTCCCGAAAGGCAGCTGTAAGAGCGCAATAGGCGCAGAACAGCTGCCTTTCCTATATGGTGATGCTGCCAACAGACGGCATATCCGTTTGAAAAGCAAGAATATCACAGGCAAAAAGAAAAATAATTATAGTGGTAAAATTAACACCAATTTACAACTTTTTTCATAAAAAATATCGTACAGGACTTTCTGATATATAAAGAGTTTGCCTATAACATTACAAAGGAAAGTGACCCTGTACGACAAAATTATTCAACTGGAATCCACACTTTCATTTCTCCCTCTCCACGGTTATTCCAGAGGAAATAGGGTATCGCTGTAAGCTTTACATCTTCTTTCATTTCCTGATACACTCCATAAAGTGTATCTCCTGCCATTTCTCTTCTTCTGGCACCTTTTGCATATATTGTATTAATTTCTTTTCCTGCAATACTGTTTCTCTTTGTTTCAAGCTCACCCTGAGCATATAAGCCCAGTTCTTCTATTTCAGTTCCATTGTCAACAGACTCAAAACAATACAGTAAAGGCCCCATAATAATTGCAGCTTTTCTTGCGTCATAGCTAATTTTTCTATTCGCAGCTATGATAATTGGCTCCATCTGAAATTCCAAATCAATTCTATTACTTTCCTGTGAATCTAAATCAACTAAAATATATCCAGCTTCTGATCTCTCACAGAAAATTTCTTGCCCGTTTTTCTTTACCTTGACACCAGTGGACCAGGCAGGATATCGAATAGCTATTTTACTACACTCTTTGCCGCTGACTGTTATTGAGATTAATCCGTTTAACGGAAACTGTGTCTCTAATTTTACCTGATACTGTTTTCCATTTCTTTCAACAGTAGCTTCACTATTTATAAACTGGTTCACATACAGTATACTTTCATCCTCTTCTAATCCATATATGTATTTCCCAAGTCCTGCTAATGTACGTGCAATATTGGGTGGACAGCAGGAACAGGCATACCACTGTTGCCGAACGGATTTCAAATGATTCCTCTCCGGATTATCCTTGCTACGTCTGGGAAGCATCTCCATTGGATTCGCATAAAAGAAATGTTCTCCGTCCAGACCAAGGCCTGATAATACTGCATTATAAAAAATATATTCAATTGTATCCGCATAACAACTCTGCTCAAAATTCTGCAGCATTTTAAACGTAAAAAAGATCATTCCAAGAGCTGCACAGGTTTCCGAATAATTCGTATCATTAGGAAGATCATAGTCTTTCGTAAAAGCTTCACCAGAAGGTGTAGAACCAATACTTCCATTTATATAAATCTGCTTATTCGTAATATTATCCCACAATGCTTTACAGCTATCCAGCAATCCCTTATCTCCATTATGATAAGCCAGATCTGCCATTGCTGTATACATATATACTGCTCTGACAGCATGCCCCGTTGCTTTCTTTTGCATACGTACCGGTTGATGGAATTGATTATACTCCTGATATGGAAATTGATTATATCGTCTATTTGGTTCTTCCACTTTACATTTTGTCCAGTGACAAATTCTTTTACGTTTTATAAATTCTTCTTCAAAAAATTGATTTGTTCCACGCATGTCAATAAAATATTCCGCTAATTTTAAATATTTATTTTCATTCGTGAGATCATACAGTTTCACCAGCGCAAGTTCTAACTCCTGATGCCCTGGATATCCATGCATCTTCCACTCTTCCGGTCCAAATTTCTCATTAATACAATCTGCAAACCTGCAGGCAATTTTTAATATTTTATCTTTTCCTGTTCCCTTGTAATAAGCTATGGCAGCCTCAATTAAATGTCCTGCGCAATATAATTCATGGCACTCTAAAATATTAGACCATTTTTTCTCTGGTTCAACAAGCTGGAAATAGGTATTTAAGTATCCATCTTCTTCCTGAGCTCCTTCCAGAAGGTCAATAACCTCATCTGCCTTTTTTTCCAATTCAATATTATTTTCCACCTGTAGTGCATTTCCTACAGCTTCTAGCCATTTGTACAAATCACTGTCCTGATATGCTTCTCCGTAAAATTTATCATTTGAAATACCAGCTGCAATTCGGAAGTTATCTATAGCATGGCTTTTTTCGATTCCTTTTACTTTATCATTCAAAATATCCCATTGATAAGGGATTACTTTTTTTAATATCAGTTCCTGATATTCTTTCCAAAATCCACTTGTAATTTTTACATTTCCAATTTCCAGTGCTTTCATTTAAGTTTCCGTTCCTCCATAATCCTATATTCTTTGGGGGTACAGTTTTCCTGCTTTTTAAACACCCTGACAAAATAATTCGCTGTTGCATATCCTGTCATATTCGCTATTTCATTTATATTTAATTCTGTTTCTCTCAATAAGATCTTGGCCTTTTTCAAGCGAAAATCACTAAGATACTTTGTAAATCCCACGCCCATTTCATTACAGAATAAACTGGATAAATAATTTTTATTCATAAACACTTCTGCAGCGGCAGATTCCAGAGAAATATCCTGATGATAATTTTCTTCAATATAACTTAATACATTTCTGACTGATTTACTGTATTTTTCTGAATCGTAATTGCTTTTATAATCAATCTGCTTTTCCTTTTTTAATTTTTTCACTTCACTCTGAAGTAATTTTACTTTTTCCTTTTCATTTCTGTTTTTTTTCCACTCACCTATCACTTTCCCGATAATCTTATATAACTCTTCCTCCTGAATGGGCTTTAAAATATAATCTACTGCTCCATTTTTAATAGCTTCATGCACATAAGAAAATTCTGTATATGCACTGACAAAGATGCAAAAACAGTTTTTATTCGTTTCCCGTACTTTTCTAAGAAGTTCAAGGCCAGACATTTTGGGCATTCGGATATCCGAAATAATCAGATCCGGAGATAGTTTCTTGCACAATTCCAATCCCTCTTCTCCGTTATCACAGGTTCCGACAATTTGTAATTCGCTTTCAAACTTTTTCAGAAAATTACATAGCAAAAAACGTATATTTTCCTCATCATCAATTATCAAAACTTTCATCCGGCACCACCTTTTCCCTTTTTATCCTAAATGAAACTTTTGTTCCTTTTCCCTCTTCACTTTCAATAGTGATTCCAGACTCTTTTCCATAATACAAAACAAGACGGTTATTTACATTTACAAGACCAATTCCTGTTCTGGGAGATTCTTCACTGATAACTTTTGAGGCAACATTAGCTGCAAGAAGTGAGTGAACATATTGTAATTGAGCCGGACTCATTCCACATCCATTATCACTTACAACAATTCTTAAATTATCATTTTCCAGTACAGCTTCTATGAGCATTATTTTTGTTTTCTGCTCATCTTTCAGGCCATGACAATATACGTTTTCTACTAATGGTTGTATAGTTAAGCACAAAATTGGGAAATCATACAGTTCCTGCTGAATCCTGTAAAATATCTGAACTTTTTTTCCAAACCGGAATTCCTGCATACGTATATAGTTTTTCACATAATTGATTTCATCCTTTAAGCAAACTATATGCGTTTTATCATTTAATACATATCTATACATTTTGGCAAGTGCATCTGCTGCTTTTTCAACTTCATAGCTTTCACTTTTAATTGCCAATGCTCTGATCGTTTCAAAAGAATTTGCAAGAAAATGTGGATTTATCTGCGTTTGCAGTGCAAGTAATTTTGCCTTATTTGTTTCTCTTTGTATAGCAGCATTTTTTTTCAACATCTCTTCCAAGGAAACCACCATTGCATTGTATGTTATTTCAAGGGTGTTTATTTCCTTTAAATTTGAATTCACTTCTATATTTTTAAATTTTCCATTGGCTTTCATCAAACTCATGCTGGCAGTCAATTTTCCCAATGGATTTGAAATAGACCAGGCAAAATAAGATGCACATATCACAGACAGTATCAGAATAACAACAGCTACACCTACAAAACCTTTCAGATTTTCCTTTAGATTTCTGATAACAGCTTCATTTCCACATCCGATTTCTAAAGTCCAGCCGTTTTCAAATGTGAGCGTTTTCTGTATGATATTACTTTTTGAAGTATTTTCATTTTTTAAAATGATTTTATTGTCTTTATCTGTTAAAATCACATTAGCATCTGTTCCACTTGGAATAAAGCTAACGTTGTTCTCTATTGCATCGCTATAAATATCAAGTTCCAGAAATCCTATTTTCAAATTCGGACAATATATATCATAAATATTCTGTCCCACAGAAAACACAGGGGTGTGATCATCTACCAGCAAGTAAGGGGATCGGTCATAAAAACCGGTATACACGATATTCTCTTTACTTTCACGCAGGTCTTTCATGCACAGATTATCATAAAAACTATCTTTTCTTATGGTTTCATTTGTGCTGCTTATCCTGCCTGCATTATCTACCCAGCTGATATCTGCAATATATGTCCCGGATCTGCGAAGTGTCTGAAAATTCTTTTCAATTTCCTTGCAGCTATAAAGGTAGCCCTTTTCACCATATTTTAAGTGCTCATTACTATTTAAAATTACTTCAATGGCCTGACATCGTATGGTATTGATCTGGGAAAGAACAGTCTGAATATTATTTTTTGTCTGTATAAATTCCTTCTCAATCTCGTTCTGCTGTTGGTCTTTCGTATATTTGTATATCTGGCAAAACTGAACGATATTGAGCAGAACTGTAGACAGCAAAATCAAAAATACATAGGATATGGTCAATTGTTTTCGTATCGTATTTTTTCTTCTGTTCATTGCTGTTCTTTCCCTCATATGTAATTTTATTTATTATTCATTCCATAAGTTTTCACGTTTCAGATATGCTACTCCGATTTGTTCTCGTACAATCTCTTCTGAATCAGGAATATACATAGCTCCATTATACCACATAATCCATCCCGTATCATTTTTCATTACATATGGTTTATATACTGCTTTTTCGTCAAATTTTCCTTTATCCGGTGCAATGATCGGATTCTGAGAATACCGCTCCCATCCTGTGATTCCGTTTTTTGATCTGGCTAATCCAATTGCTGCACGATCCACATGGATAAAACCGATATAAAACATATAGTACCAGCCATCCCATTTCAGCACATGGCAGGCTGCTGTTTTATTTCTCTCCCAATCAACGTTAACATCACTGGAAAAAATAGGGTTTCCTTCGTATTTTTTCCAATTCATGCCATCCTTACTCCAGGCATACCCAATAGCATCCGGTTCATGATTACCTCCTCCGGAATACCACATCTTATATATTTTTTCTATTTCATCATATATAACATGAGGACACATGATAGCTTTTAATTCCCAATCCTGGTCAGGTACAAGTACCGGAGTATCAAACCTTTCCCAGTTAATACCATCTACACTTTGGGCATAACCAATGTAAGATTTACCTTCATTTGTATAGGGTGCCATCTGTCCGGAATACCACATTTTATATATTCCATTTACTTTTATCACAGATGGACGGTTTAATTCATCTTTATCCCACCATGAATCCTCTCTTGGTTTTAACACCTCGATGGGCTCTTTCCAATGCACACCATCCGGACTTTCTGAATAAGCAATACATTCCTTAGGACGCCAGGAAAACCACATTTTATACATATTTTCATCTTTCATAACAGATAGATCAAAACATGTACCAAATTTTCCTCCTAATACCGGGTTTGTTTCTTCTTTTTCCCATCCATCTTTTGTGCCCCATGGGTATTTACTCAGATTTTCCGGAGTATCCCAAAAAAAGCGATCTTCATATCTCTGCACAAAAAAGCCTTGTTCTTCTAATTCTTTACTATATTTGATCATTCCTTATCCTTTCACGCTTCCAGCTGTCATTCCTTTTATAACCTGCTTCTGAAATACCACAAAGAGCACGATTACCGGAAGGACCAAGATTATAATTGCTGCTGAGATCAATCCATAATCTGCCACATATTGGGATTTCATGTTATAGCATACCTGATTCAATGTTATTAAAGACTGTTTTGATATGATCAACAGACTTAAAAATAAATCATTCCAGCTGTTAATTAAAACAAAAGTTGCAACAGTTGCCAAACCACTTTTTGATATCGGCAAAATTATTTTCCAGAAAATCTGCACGCGATTACATCCATCTATCTTTGCAGCTTCCTCCAGTTCTTTTGGAATCGACTCCATAAAGGGAGTTAAGATAAAAATGCTAAATGCAAGATTCGTTACAATAAAAGCCAATATAATTCCAATCCTTGTGTTCAATATTCCTATTTTACGAAATATAAGAATAAATGGGATTATAATTGCATTTATAGGTATCATAATTCCCAAAGAATAATAGTGATAAATCTTTCTTCCTTTTTCAATTCGTGCAATGACATAAGATGTCATTGCACTTGCAATCGTAACGCCTGCCACACTGCAAATTGCATAAATAACAGTATTTAACATATGCAGCGGTACATCCGCAGCTTCCCATGCCGTAGAGTAATTATCCCACTTGGGATTTAACGGAAACGAAAAAGGTCTGGAAAATATTTCATTATTCTCTTTTAAGGAAGACAGGAAAACCCAAAAAAGTGGATACAGCATTATAAGCGCAACACTACACAGAACAAGGTATTTAATCAATATAGGTATTTTTACTTTACTGCGCATATTCCTTCTCCTCTAATCATTTCTGTTAATATAGGCAAATACTTTGTTCACCACTGCCGTAGCCAGAACAGCCATTATAAGCATACAAACCGCAATAGCAGTTCCACGTCCGATGCTGGAATCCACAAATGCTTCTTTGTACATATAAATAGCCAGAAATGTACTGGATGCACCAGGTCCGCCTTGCGTCATCATGTATGGAATATCAAATGTTTTAATTGCTCCAGATAAATTTATGATAATGCAAACCTGAATCATACTCTTCACATTTGGTATTACAATCTTTGAAAAAATATCTACCGTATTTGCACCATCTATCCTTGCACTTTCTATTATCTCACTTGGAATAGACTGCATTCCCGCCAAGAGGATAACAAAATGATACCCCAGATATTGCCATATACCAGGTAAAATTACAGAAAATAATACAATATCAGGATCAGATAACCAATTCTTTACATACTTTTCCATACCTACAGCTTTCAGAAATGTATTGATTGGTCCAAATGTAGGATTAAAGAACAATGAAAACATTAAGCCTATTACAGTTGCTGAAATAACCACCGGTACGAAATACGATGTCTGAAAAAATCTGAAACCCTTTTTCACACGATAAACCATGTAAGCCAGAATCAAAGCCAGAGGAAGCTGGATAAAAACTCCAGCTCCCATACTGATTAATGTATTGGCAATTATTTTTTTAAAGTATCGGTCACGTACAAAAATATCCAGAAAATTATCTAATCCGACAAATACACTGTCTCCAACACCATTCCATTTTAATAATGCAATAAAGAAAGAAGCTACAAGAGGAAGAATCAAAAAAACAGTGTAGAGACAAAATGACGGAAAATGAAATAATATAGCGAATATTTTATCATAGATTTTTCCTTTTCTCATAAGCAGCTCCGTTTAATTCTTTGCTGACTCCAGTGATTCATCAATATGTTCAATCACCTCATCAGGAGTTGAAATACCAGCAAATAATTCATCAAATCCATCTGCAAAATCAGTCCAGCATTCTGTCTTCGGACAAGTCTGTGGGAAGTTCGGGCAAGATTCTTTTCCCTTTCCATAAGCAATAATATCTGCCAGAAGCGGAACAGTAACCTTCTCATCGTCAATTTCTACATCATTTCTGGCCGGAATGTCTCCTGCATTATACAATGCAATTTCCTGCATCTCAGCTGAATATAAATAGTCTACAATATCAATAATTGCCTGTTTTTTGGTATCATCTTCCCATGCTTTTTTAGAAATCATATATCCCATATCACCACCTGCACGTGTGAAATTTGAGGTATCTCTTGTAGCGCCAGGCATAACAGGTGCATCAATAATAACTGAATTTTCTGCTGTCTCTTCTGTAATGTTAGGAATCTGCCATGTCCATGCATAGATCATTGCAGCTTTTCCTTCATTATACAGTGCAAACTGCTGATTCCAGTCTCCAATAGAAATGGTATCTGCCGGAAACAGGTTGTTTTCTCTCATTTTGTCGACAATTTCCAGGGTATTATGAATATTAGTGGTGTCAATGGTATAATTTTCTGTAAGATTTTCAAAATCTTTCTCGCAGTCTGGCATCTGTCCTAAAATTTCAGCTACGAATTCATGTGATGGATTTCCGCCCTTTGATCCCATTGCAAATGGAGTAATTCCATTCTCATTGAACACTTTTCCAACTTCAAGCATATCATCTAAAGTTTTTGGATATTCCAAACCATATTCTTCAAACAGCGCTTTATTGCACAGCCATACTCCGTACTGAAGAGAGGTTGTAATAGTGGTCAACGTCCCATTTGATGATGTTCTGCTAAATGATTCCTCCGGGAATAAATCTCTACTAACCAATTCTGACGCATCCAAGTATTCATCAAATGGAATAATAACATCTGCATCCAACAGCATAGTAGAGTTTCCGCCGCTTCCCCAATAAATAAAAATATCTGGTACTGTATCTCCTGCGATATCTGTTTTAATCTTGGCTTTCAGCTCATCTCCAACAATATTTTCGTGTTCCAGGGTAAATTCATCTGCATGATCGTCTGCAAAGCTTTCAATTGCATCATATGAAGGTTTCTGTGCAGGATTTGAAGGTGTTAACCAAGTTATTAAACGAATTGTCGGTGCATCATCTGCCATAACAGGAAGCGCTGTTCCGGTTACCATTGTTGCAGCTACAGTTGCTATTGCCATAATTTTCTTTGTATACTTTTTCATAATTTATCTTTCCTTTCTATTAAAATGCTGTATAGCCTCCATCTACTACAAAATCAGAACCTGTTACGAAACTGCTTTCTTCACTGGCCAGGTATACGATAATCCCTGCTATTTCACTTGCAGCTCCAAAACGTTTTAATGGTGTCCACTGCTCAAAATTAGACTGTCCGACTTCTTCTGGTTTTAACGGTTCATCACTCCATGTTCGAATGTAACCAGGACTGACTGTATTCACTCGAATACCATGTTTTGCCCATTCAATAGCCAGGCTCTTTCCCAGTAAGATAACGCCTGCCTTTGAAGAGTTATATGCACATTGGCATTGTGGGATATTTACTATATGTCCTGACATAGATGCAGTAAGGATAATGCTTCCGCTTTTTTGTTTTATCATTGCTTTTCCTGCTGCACGTGAAGAGATAAATGCACCGGTCAGATTTACTTTTATAACCCTTTCAAATTCTTCCAAAGGCATATCTTCTGCCGGAATATCCTGAAACGTGCCGGCATTACAGTAAGCAATATCCAATTTTCCCCATTTATCCACTATTGTATTAATAGTCTCTTCAATTTCACTTTCTTTCGTGATGTCTGCTGGCAGGACCAGTGCTTTTCTACCAAGCTTTCTAATATACTCAGCAGTCTCTTCCAGCCCCTTTTCATTAATATCTGAAATTGCCACATCAGCTCCTGCCTCAGCTAATGCCCACGCGCTGGCTCTTCCAATTCCATGCGCAGCGCCTGTTACCCACGCTTTTTTTCCAATTACCCTTTCACTTAGCATTCTTTCCCTCCTCAAATTGTGTTTTAATATATTCAATTCCCTGTGCTGCAATCCGTAATCGATTTTCCATTGAAAGATCCTTATCCAGATTTCTCCACATTCTCATATTATGTCCCTGTTCCCCGCCAAACTTATAGAAGGGTTCCAGTACAACGGCACCATCATAGCCCGTTTTTTTCAAAGCATTTCCTATTGCTTTCCAATTTATATGTGCACAGGTATTTGGGACTTTACGATTGGGTTCACTGACATGAAAATATCCAATGTAATCAGCAGCTTTCTCTATTGACTGTTCTATATCGTCTTCTTCAATATTCATATGAAAACAATCAAGCAGAAGCTTACAATTTGGACTGTCAATTTCTTTACAGAATTCCAGGCCTTCGTCAACTGTATTGATTAGATAATGTTCAAAACGATTAACAATTTCCAGATTTACAGTTACACCAAAATCTTCAGCCGTCTTCATTACAGCTTTCATACACGCTATACTTCTTTCCCTGTGCAGCGCTTTCATCTCTGGCTCAATAATTTGTGCACTATAGTCTGCCGGCCAGGAGCCATATACGATTCCTCCTACTGATTTTCCCCCAAGTAAGGAAATTCCTTCTATCCCACGTTTTAGGAATTCTACTGCACCATTTCTGCTTTCTTCTTGATCTGATGTAATGCAATACTCTTTTGGATAGCCAAATGTAAAAGTAGGTTCTATATCCAAATCTTTTATTACATCTTTCAACAAATCAATTTCTTTCTGATTCTTCTGAAACATCGCATCAGTTGGGAAAAATTCAAAAACTTCTGCTCCAACGCTTTTGGCTTGCTGTAAACATTTTATCACTCCCTGGCTTTCGTAAAAGCTGCCCCAATGATTAAAATGTATCCCAAATTTCATCCATCAATCCTCCCTTCCAACATTTTGCGCAAATATGTTTTTTGTTATGTCTAGATTTTATTATATAATGCACAATCATTCAATTTCACATTCTTCACTTATATGTCATTTTCTACACTTTTATTTATTTTTCCTGCTATCATGTTTAAAATATACCCAAATATATCTGGTCAATAAAAAAGTGTCTTCGACACTTCAACTCCCCTGCCCCTCAATCTTGAGGGGATAGGGGTTTCTTTTTTTCAACTTTTCGTTCATAATAGACTTATGAATATCTTACAAAGAATCTTCACTGACTACTATGAAGAAATTAAATATACATTTCATCCCAGATTTACTGAAATGGAAAATATCGATAAGATGATCAACTGTGGTGATCCATCTTTTGGCGGTGCCATGTACGGTTGTCCCCATTGCGGCAAGCTTAAATTTGTCCCCTTCCGATGTCACAGCCGTTTCTGCCCTACCTGTGGAAACAAGTATTCTATGGCACGTACTACTTCTATGTCTTTTAAGCTTGTTAATGTCCAGCACCGCCACTGTGTTTTTACTATTGATAAAAATATTCGTGACTTTTTTCTTGAAGACCGTACTCTGCTCAACTGCCTCTTTCACTCTGTTACCAGTATCGTCTCTCGTATGTTCTTCAAAATGAACAAGTCTAAAAATTATACACCTGGTTTTATTATGGTACTACATACTTTTGGCAGGGATTTAAAATGGAATCCCCACATCCACTGTCTTATATCGGAAGGTGGTTACAGTGATGATGGATTCTGGCGTCCGGTCCATCACTTCAATTATACTTATCTGCGTAATGCTTTCCGCACAGCACTGCTTGATGAAATGGGACGCAGACTCGGATCTTCTTTCAAAAAAGTAAAATCCCAGTGCTACACGAATCATAAAGAAGGCTTTTACGTTTATGCAAAACCAAACAAGTGTGACCCTGAAACGGTCCTAAAATACATTGGACGTTATCTTGGACGGCCAGTTATTGCCACATCCAGAATTGACAGCTATGATGAGGACTCGGAAACAGTCACATTTCATTACAACCGTCATGAAGATGACAAATATATTCAGGAAACAATCCCTGCATTAGATTTCATCAGGCGTTTGATCCGACACATACCGGAGAAACACTTTAAAATGATCCGGTATGGCGGCCTTTATGCACGTCACCGCGAAATAGATAAAAATCTGCACCTAGCAATTTCAAAAGCGAAACGGCATACTCTGCGCAACTTTAACAAATGGCGCACAGCTATCCTTTCTTCTTTTGGATATGATCCATTAAAGTGTCCAGACTGTAAACATGAAATGCTCTTTCTGGAACTTTACTTTAACCACAAGCGCGTCTCCCTCGAAGAAATGTACGAGAAAATAATGTCCAAAGCTCGTAGAAGATGGTCTTCTGCATAATTTTTATGGATTCTGTGATATAATCCTCTCAAAGGAGGAAAACACCATGAAACCAGATATCGAGGAACTGCGCAAAAAATACATCGAAAATCCACCAGAAGGAATGACTTCCAGGGACATTCGCCACATGAGCGAAGAAGAACTTCTGGATATGGATTATTTTCTAAATGATGACGAACTTGATGACGATTTTGGAGAGGAAGGCTTTTATATCTTCTAATCCAAGAATCGTCTTGTCGTCGTGCCCGCCTCCGTGCGGGCATTTTTC
>ERZ772854.1627-NODE-1627-length-20428-cov-7.912777_pt1 | contig 20428 bp, 20 predicted proteins | sample MGYA00580844_ERZ772854 | MGnify/ENA primary metagenome ERZ772854 (study PRJEB29015, sample SAMEA2737727) | human gut metagenome | biome: human gut; feature: human-associated habitat; material: faeces | place: China | collected 2012 ...
TGAATGGCGTATTGGTGCAGGATAAAGATACTAATATTGAAACGGTAGCCGACCTCAAAACCGTAACAGACAAAGCTCCTACTCCGGAAGAGGTGGAAGATATGTTGTTTGCCAACAAGATTGTGAAGAACAGTAAGTCAAACGCTATTGTATTGGCAAAAGGCAAGCAGCTTCTCGCAAGCGGTGTCGGACAGACCTCACGTGTAGATGCATTGAAACAAGCAATTGAAAAAGCTAAGTCATTCGGATTCGACTTGAATGGCGCGGTAATGGCTTCGGATGCCTTCTTCCCTTTCCCCGATTGTGTGGAAATTGCGGATAAGGAAGGTATTACGGCAGTAATCCAACCGGGCGGCTCGGTAAAAGATGATTTGTCTTTTGCTTATTGCAATGAGCATGGCATGGCGATGGTGACTACCGGTATCCGTCATTTTAAACACTAAAAATAATAATTAAGAATGGGATTGTTCTCTTTTACACAAGAAATAGCGATGGACTTGGGTACAGCCAATACCATCATCATCACGAACGGGAAAATCGTGGTGGATGAGCCTTCGGTTGTGGCTTTGGACCGTCGTACGGATAAGATGATAGCCGTGGGGGAAAAGGCGAAGTTGATGCACGAAAAGACCCACGAAAACATACGCACTATCCGTCCGTTGAGAGATGGTGTGATTGCCGACTTCTACGCTTGCGAGCAGATGATGCGCGGTTTGATTAAGCGGGTGAATACACGCAATCACTTATTCTCACCCTCTCTTCGTATGGTGATCGGTGTTCCTTCGGGAAGTACGGAAGTTGAACTCCGTGCCGTTCGTGACTCTGCCGAACATGCCGGCGGACGGGATGTCTATCTGATCTTCGAACCGATGGCTGCGGCTATTGGTATCGGCATTGACGTAGAGGCTCCGGAAGGGAATATGATTGTGGACATAGGTGGTGGTTCTACGGAAATTGCCGTTATTTCTTTGGGAGGTATTGTTTCCAACAACTCCATCCGTGTGGCGGGTGATGATCTGACGGAAGACATCCGTGAATACATGAGCCGTCAGCATAACGTGAAAGTCAGCGAACGTATGGCGGAACGTATCAAGATAAATGTGGGCGCTGCCTTAACCGAATTGGGTGAAGGAGCTCCGGAAGATTATATCGTTCACGGTCCTAACCGTATCACGGCTCTTCCGATGGAGGTACCTGTATGCTATCAGGAAGTGGCTCACTGTCTGGAAAAATCAATCTCGAAAATAGAAACGGCTATCTTGAGTGCGTTGGAAAGTACACCTCCTGAACTTTATGCTGATATTGTGCACAACGGTATCTATCTTTCCGGTGGTGGCGCATTGCTTCGTGGGTTGGATAAGCGACTGACTGATAAGATCAATATTCCTTTCCACATTGCGGAAGATCCTTTGCACGCTGTAGCTAAAGGCACGGGAGTTGCATTAAAGAATGTAGATCGTTTCTCTTTCTTAATGAGATAACTCAGGGATGCGGAATTTAATAAACTTCCTTCTGAAATACAATTACTGGTTCCTCTTTATCTTATTAGAGGTAGCCAGTTTTGTTTTGTTATTTCGGTTCAACCGTTATCAGCAGAGTGCTTTTTTCACTTCTGCCAATACGGTTGTGGGGGCGGTTTATGATGTGTCGGGAGGCATTTCCTCTTACTTTCATTTGAAATCGGTCAATGAGGATTTACTGGACCGGAATATGTTGCTCGAACAGCAGATCTCCAATCTGGAGAAAGCGTTGAAAGAACGCCAGGTGGACTCTATTACCATTAACAGTGTCCGGCAGATGCCTCAAAGTGACTATCAGCTGTTCAAGGCTCATGTGATAAAAAACAGTCTGACACTGCCCGATAACTATATCACGCTCGACAAAGGTTCTTCCTCCGGCATTCGCTCTGAGATGGGAGTGATAGACGGTAACGGAATTGTAGGTATCGTGTATGAAACTTCTCCATCTTATTCGGTGGTGATTTCTGTACTGAACAGCAAGTCCAATATAAGTTGCAAGATTATAGGCAGTGATTATTTCGGCTATCTGAAATGGGAACATGGAGATTCGCGTTACGCTTATCTGAAAGACCTGCCCCGTCATGCGGAATTCAATTTGGGCGATACCGTAGTGACCAGCGGATTCTCGACCGTATTCCCGGAAGGCATTATGGTAGGTACGGTGGATGATATGTCCGACTCTAATGACGGGTTGTCCTACCTGCTGAAAATCAAGCTGGCTACCGATTTCGGAAAGCTCGGCGATGTCCGTGTGATAGCCCGGAATGGGCAGGAAGAGCAGAAGAAACTTGAAAATAAGGTAACGAAAGAATGATTATCACCTATATACATAGAATCGGATGGTTTATCGGCTTGGTGCTTCTTCAAGTGCTTATCCTGAATAATGTCCATATAGCAGGTTATGCTACTCCTTTTCTTTATATTTATTTTATCCTAAAGTTTGACTCCGGCACTTCGCGGAATGAGTTGATGTTGTGGGCTTTCTTTTTCGGACTGACTATCGATGTATTTGCTGATACTCCGGGAATGAATGCGGCTGCGACGGTGCTGCTTGCTTTTCTCCGTCCTTCTTTACTGCGACTGTTCACACCTCGCGATAATCTGGATAGCTTCATCCCGTCTTTCAAGACGATAGGGATTACTCCTTTTCTTAAGTATACGACTGCAAGTGTTTTTGTACATAGCCTGGCGTTACTCTCCATTGAGTTCTTCTCGTTTTCCAGTATTTGGCTGTTGCTGCTGCGGGTGTTACTTTGCACCATTCTGACTGTAACCTGTATTGTAGCTGTTGAAGGCATAAGGAAGTAAAAAATGGCAAAAGATTATAGATTAGAGAAACGTAAATTTGTTATCGGAGGCATTGCCCTGTCTATTGTCTTGATTTATCTGGTACGACTTTTCGCATTGCAGATCACAACAGATGACTATAAGAAGAATGCTGACAGTAATGCTTTTCTGAATAAGATCCAATATCCTTCGCGTGGAGCGATTTACGACCGGACCGGGAAACTGTTGGTATTCAATCAGCCTGCATACGACATTTCGATTGTTCCGAAGGAAGTCGAGGATCTCGATACGCTCGACTTGTGCCAGTCGTTGAATATCACCCGTGCCCAATTTTTGAAGATTATGAGCGATATGAAAGACCGTCGCCGCAATCCGGGATATTCCCGTTACACGAATCAAGTGTTTATGTCGCAGTTGTCGGCGGAGGAATGCGGTGTCTTTCAGGAAAAGCTATTTAAGTTTCGTGGCTTTTATATCCAACGTCGTACGATCCGCCAATATTCTTACAATGCGGCTGCCCATGCGCTGGGCGACATCGGAGAGGTATCTGCCAAAGAGATGGAAGCGGATGAAGACGGATACTACATTCGTGGAGATTATGTCGGGAAGTTAGGCGTAGAGAAATCGTATGAGAAGTACCTGCGTGGAGAAAAAGGGATTGAGATTCTGCTTCGTGATGCGCATGGCCGTATCCAGGGGCACTATATGGATGGGGCCTACGACCGTCCCTCTGTTCCCGGCAAGAACCTGACATTGAGTCTGGATATTGATTTGCAGATTTTGGGTGAACGCTTGTTGAAGAACAAGATCGGAAGTATTGTAGCTATCGAGCCGGAGACCGGTGAGATCCTTTGCCTGGTATCTTCCCCGAATTATGATCCGCATTTGATGATCGGTCGTCAGCGTGGTAAGAATCATCTGATGTTGCAACGCGACAAGATGAAACCATTGTTGAACCGTGCTTTGATGGGAGTCTACCCTCCGGGCTCTACTTTCAAGACAGCACAAGGGCTGACTTTCTTACAAGAAGGTATTATAACAGAGCAAAGTCCGACTTTTCCCTGTTCGCGCGGATTCCATTACGGCAGGCTGACGGTAGGTTGCCATAGTCATGGAGCGCCGCTTCCGCTGATACCCGCCATTGCTACATCGTGCAACTCTTATTTCTGTTGGGGGCTGTTTCGTATGTTCGGTGACCGTAAGTATGGCTCACCGCAAAATGCTATTACCGTATGGAAAGATCACATGGTTTCGCAAGGGTTCGGTTACAAACTGGGAGTCGACCTGCCGGGAGAAAAACGGGGGTTGATTCCGAATGCACAGTTCTATGACAAGGCTTATCGCGGGCATTGGAACGGATTGACGGTGATCAGTATTTCTATCGGTCAGGGAGAAATTTTGTCTACCCCTCTTCAGATAGCCAATCTGGGAGCGACGATTGCCAATAGAGGATATTTTGTCACGCCTCATATCGTGAAAGAAATTCAGGATAACCGGATAGACAGTCTTTATCGCACTCCTCGTTATACTACGATTGAAAAAAGACATTATGAGTCGGTGGTGGAAGGTATGCGTGCGGCCGCTACCGGAGGAACTTGCCGTATGCTGTCAATGATGGTCCCGGAATTGGAAGCCTGCGGAAAGACAGGTACGGCACAGAATCGCGGACATGACCATTCGGTGTTTATGGGCTTTGCGCCAATGGACAAGCCGAAAATAGCCATTGCCGTCTATGTGGAAAATGGAGGATGGGGAGCCACATACGGAGTGCCGGTCGGTGCTTTGATGATGGAACAATATATGAAAGGCAAGTTGTCGCCGGAAAATGAGATAAGAGCGGAAGAAATTAGTAACAGAGTGATATTGTATGGTAATGAGGAGCGATAGTTTATGGAAATCTTTGGACTGGGTGACGATTTGTATTTACCTGCTCCTGATTATTGGCGGATGGTTCAGCGTGTGCGGAGCCAGCTATGACTATGGCGAGCGTGATTTTCTCGACTTCTCGACTCGTGCCGGTAAGCAGTTCGTTTGGATTATCTGTTCTTTCGGGCTAGGATTTGTGTTGCTGATGTTGGAAGACCGGATGTACGATATGTTCGCGTACATTATATATATAGGGATGATTCTTCTGTTGATTGTCACGATTTTTATTGCTCCGGATACAAAAGGTTCCCGTTCCTGGTTGGTGATGGGGCCGGTCAGCCTGCAACCCGCCGAGTTCGCTAAGTTTGCTACAGCTTTGGCATTGGCCAAATATATGAATGCCTACTCATTCAGTATCAAGAAAGAAAAGTGTGCTTTAGCTTTGGGATTGATTATTCTTCTGCCGATGTTATTGATTATCGGGCAGAGGGAAACAGGATCTGCATTGGTATATCTCGCCTTTTTCTTGGTGCTTTATCGGGAAGGAATGCCGGGAGTAGTACTTTTTGCAGGTGTCTGTGCGGTAATCTACTTTGTGGTCGGTATTCGTTTTGACGAGGTCTTTATTGCAGATACCCCTACGCCGTTGGGAGAGTTTATTGTATTGTTGCTGATTTTATTGTTTGCCGGTGGCATGGTGTGGGTATATCGTAAGAAATGGGCGGCTGCCCGCAATATTATCGGTGGAAGTCTGGGGATATTGTTGATTGCCTATTTGATATCGGAATATTGGGTACACTTTAGTCTGGTCTGGGTGCAGTGGGGACTGTGTGCTGTTGCAATAGGCTATTTGATTTATTTAGCATTAAGTGAGCGTCAGCGTGCTTACTTTCTAATCGCTTTATTTACCATCGGCTCTATCGGATTTTTATATTCCAGCAATTATGTATTCGATAGCGTATTGGAGCCCCATCAACAAGTCCGCATCAAAGTGGTATTGGGCTTGGAAGAAGATTTGACCGGTGCGGGATACAACGTCAACCAATCCAAGATTGCCATCGGTTCCGGTGGATTGACAGGGAAAGGTTTCCTGAATGGTACGCAGACCAAACTGAAATATGTTCCCGAACAGGATACTGATTTCATCTTCTGTACGGTGGGAGAGGAGCAAGGTTTTGTCGGTTCGGCAGCCGTCTTGATAGCTTTCCTGATCTTGATTTTCCGCTTGATTTTCTTGTCGGAGCGTCAACCCTCCACCTTCGGTCGGGTTTATGGCTATTCAGTCCTCAGCATTTTCCTGTTTCACCTATTTATTAATATAGGCATGGTGCTGGGACTTACTCCGGTCATCGGTATCCCATTACCTTTCTTTAGCTACGGAGGTTCTTCTTTATGGGGCTTTACGATACTGTTGTTCATTTTCCTACGTATTGATGCGGGACGGAGTAGAAGACTCTAACAAATTGTTTATCTTTCGAATAACACTTGTATCCTGATAAAAATGTATTTTAGCTACACTTTTATCAGTCAATGATTTCCTTTTTGGTGTAATATTTTGGTATTTTGTTGCTTTCTATGCTAAAAAGTCTTATTTTTGAATCGAAATAAGGGAAATACTATGATAGCACAAGGAAATAGCAACAAAAATAATGTTAAAAACTTGCGTATGTGTAATGTTTGTATAACACACACACACACACACACACACACACACACACACACACACACACACAAGTGAACATCTATTAGCTAAATATTCTTTGAAAACATATAAAGGAGGCATTGTTTCTGACTCGTAAGAGTCGGGAATAATGCCTTTGGTGATTTATACATATGGTGGGTGAGCATCTCATTGTTTTGCCTAATACGAAAAAACAATTGAATCAAGGAAACGTAATTATGTATGAATAGTCCTAATGTATAACTTTAATGATAAATTGAAATGAAACAGATTTTTATGATCAACCTCATTGCTATAGCAATGTGTTTATTCTCTTGTAGTAATAGTAAGAAACAGACGAACGCTGATCCTTCTGCCGTGCAGGCGGAGGTGGAAGCCAATGCGGGAGTGAAACCGTTTATCCTCACAGAGGATGGTGTGGGAAGTTTGCGGATGAAGCATCCTTTCAAAAATATGTCTGATACTGATGAAGGACTATATAATAAGGTAGAGAAAGGGACTTTTTATTATGAACCTGCCGCTATGACGCTTCAAACTTATACCTTATATTGTGATGATGTGGAAGTTGCTAATTTTATGTTGGAAAAGCAATTGTCTCCTATAGAAGAACTGACCGTCACTTCTCCATACGTCTCTTTGGAGAACGGTGTTAAGGTGGGAATGCCTTTACGGGAAGCGGTGACGAAAAAAGGAATGGAAGCGATGATTATGTATGATGAGATGTTCGACCAAGGAATAGTATACATCGCTTATGGGAAAAATCTGCGCATCAATGTGGTGAACGAAGAACTGGATGACTTGACGGAGCAAACCAAGAGGAAAGCTCTTGACATGACTGCGAATGGCGATTTGGCAAAAACATCCGAATTGGAAAGCGAATCGATTCAGCTGACTCCGGAAGACTTTAAGCCGGAGGCAAAAGTCACTTGCTTTTATATCGATCGTCGGTTTGAAAAGTAAACAGTCGGTTATATTTTGTGATAAATAGATAACAAAAAAATAATTATGAGAATGAAAACACTGTTTTATCTGTCGCTTATTTGTGTGGTGACTTTATTTTCTGCGTGTGGAAGTAATATACCCAACGACCTCAACGCAGCTTTTTCCCTATTCCTTGTATGAGTAAGGCCGGTTTTTATTATGTGGATGAGAATGGGGAGAAAATGGATGCACTTTCCGGAGAACTTGCAGCTATAGGCTGGAAGCCAAATTTAAATTATAGTTTAGGTTCGGGGTTCTTTAAAGATGGTTTGCTGAAGGTACGTGATGTCTATTTTCTCGATCGCAATGGTACGTTGGTACTAAATGCTGAGGAAGTTTTCGCAAAGGTTTTCGGTGAATATGCGGAATATGCCAAATGTTCCGACTTCTCTGAAGGCATAGCTTTTGTTCAAGGAGGAAGTCTTGAAGACAGAACACGTGCCACGGCCATTAACAAGAAGGGTGAAGTCTTGTTTGAATTGGCTGGCAGACCATTGACTGCTTTTTATGAAGGAGTAGCCTATTTTATGGCAGCCGATGGCAATATTGGTGTATTTAATTCAAAGGGAGAAATCTTGGTAGAGCCCCGTGAGGATATAGCGAGAGCGGTTACGGAATACGTCAAGACTCCGCCACTTCGAGGAAAGGCAAGTGTGAAGAATGAAGAAGGACTTATTGGTGCTATTAACTTTAAAGGAGAGCTGGTGGTCGATTATATTTCCAAAGATCTTCCCCTCGAGTTTGACCAAAATGATTGTGCAGTATTTTATAAAGATAGTAGGTACGGTTTGGTGGATGGTAAGGGGAAAATTCTGATAGAGCCAATATATACTCGTTTGGAGAATGACGGCAATTGGTATTATTTTAAAACGGAAGATAATAAAATAGGTTGGTGTGATAAGAATGGGAAAGAAAAAATAGCGGCGGTCAATCGTGATATAGAGTTTAAATATGGCAGAACGAAGGCTGGTCCTTATCCTTTTTATGGCTCTGATTATTCTATAGCTTTTTCCACTTTCGATTTAGATGGAGCGCGTGTTTATAAATCTCACGCATTGACAAAGGAAGGGCTGGAAGATACGCTACATCTATATCTTAATGGGCAAATTTACGGATATTTGTTAGTAACTCCTTTTGTTAACGGTATAGCTGTGGGGCTTGATGTGAAGGAACGTACTTGCGCATTGATTGGTGAGAAAGGTATTGATGACATTCTTCATCCTGAATTAAACGATAATTATTTTGCTTGTGTTTGGGAACCGAATGATTTGGAAGCGATTGGTGATTACATCGTTCATCCGTGGGCATATTGGAAAGGTGCATATTAAAAATAGTAAACTGTTAAAAGTTATTTTAGAATAAGGACACGATGTTTTCAAAAGCTTGATACGTGCCAAAGAGTGGCATAAGAAAGTGCAAGCTGCTGACTAACAAAGGACAGACAAATAATATTAACTTATAAATTGAAATGATATGAGAACGATTAAGCAACAACTAAGAGAAAGGAAACTGTATAAAGGCTTAAACTTAACACTTCTGATTTTTTTTCTCTTTGTACTCTTACAAGCAGGGTGTAAACCAAAGAAAAGCATGAGAGATACACAAAAAACTGCTCCGGCAATGCGTTACATTAAAACTATCCAATCTACTGATCGGACAATTGATTTTACTTACGATGAACAACAGCGTATACTTTCAGCTACGGAGAAGCGGCAGACTGGAAATGCGGATGTCTATACCTATATTTATAAGGAGAATTCCATTCAAATAAATTGGAATGGGAAACAGAAAGCTATGATTACGTCTGAACCCGGAGCGCCGGTAAATGTAGAGGTGCAGGAAGGAAATATGAAAGTCAAAGAAACATACGGGATTGATGGGAACTGGCGGATTTTGCAATCATCAACTGGCGTTGTCCGTGATATCTGTGACTTTACATGGAAAGATGGTAATTTGGATAAGGTAAAAGGTGGATACTCTGAATGTACTTATCAATATGGAGAAAAGGAAAATAAGCCTGTTAATATTGATATTGTAAATTGTCTTACTAATATTTATACTCCTTATCCATGGTATTATTGCGCCTTTGCATGGGGGCAGTCGAAGCAATTGCCTGTCTCAATATCTAATTATACCGGTGAGGCGAAATATAATTATGAGTTTGATGACGATGGATATATTGTGAAAGTAAAAGAAAAAATGGCTATTGAGATGGAGTATGGAACTGATGTAAGTGAGAGCGAGTATATTATTGTTTATTGTGATTGAAAAAGAAATAGAATATGAGAAAGTCTGAATTAAGTTGGTGGCTTCTATTATTTTTGCTTTGTTAGCTTTGTGGTTTGCGTTTTAATAAGGAAATATGAATTATGTGTAATAACAATCATAATTAAAGAACTATGAAAACAAAGATTTTGATTTATTGCGCAACGGTTTATGTTGCGTTTTTTTTCTCCGCTTGCGGAGGCAGTTCAAATAGCCCGTTGGCAGATATAGATTTGATACCTCTGGGAAACGCCTATTATACATAGGACGGCGAGTTGGCTTTTGCGGGAGAATTCAGGGATGCCGATTTCTTCTCTGACGGACTAGCAAAAGTGTTGATGGGGATGCGCGAAGGGTATGCCTTTATCAACAAGAAAGGTGAAAAAGTTTTTGATGTCGGTGAATGTTTTGATATAACGGGCTTCTGGAACGGAGTGGCTTGGAAAATGACACAAGAAGGATATATAGCTATTGATACTTCGGGTAAGGAACTGTTTACTACTTTGGCGACACCTATCACTTTGTTCAATGCTGACGGAAAGGCGCTTGTCGAAGGGGGGACAGAGGATGGGAAAACCAGATACGGTGTGATTGACCGAAAGGGGAATATCTCTTTGTTTCAAGGGGACTTCTGTATTTATGGAGAGAAAAACTCACGCGTGATTCATTCCGATCGCATTGTTGTGAATTGTAATCCGGGAGGCCAGCCTGCGGTAATAGATAGGCAGGGCAATATCATCGTTGAGCCTGAGACGTATTCGGAGATTGGACCTTTCGACTTGAATGGTTGCGCAATAGTGCGCAAAGACGGTATGTACGGTATTATAGACAGGGACGGCAAGGAATTGTTTATGGATACCGAAGGCAAGTATTCATGGATAACTTGCGATGGAGATTGGTATGCTTATTGTCTAAAAGGGCGTGATGGCGGTTTCGCTTGGGGTGATAAAAAAGGAAACATTAAGCTGGGACCCTTGGAGGATAACTTGAGCTTTAGGTGGGGTAAATACGCTTTTTATGGTAGCAAACGGTATGATAGAAGCGGGGATAGTGAATCCACCGCCAAACAGATTGAAACACCGTTGATAGGAGGGAAGGTGGTTGTAGCCTATTCAAACGATGAGGGATATTTCATGTGCGATGAGAAAGGGAATAGGCTGAATTATGATGTTTCAGTGGAAGGACTTATGAATAGTGGGGTAGACGATTTGATTCGCTCCGTTTCACGTGGTAATGGTGATGCGATAGCTTTGGGATTCCCTTATGTGAGCACATTCTGGTCGTTGGGAGAATAACGTTTACGGCGAAGGTGGGGTGAAGAAACAGGCGAATAGTCGTCCCTTCTATATGAATTTGGAATATTAATTATTGCATTGTTTTGGATAGTCAAAAGAAAAAGAATATTTTTGTACTGACAAAATGGTTGTAATATGCGACCGAATTTTCATAACCATCCTAAGAGTGCGCTATTATGATAATAGATAGAAACGAATATGTTGAACAGTTACTCACAAAATGTTGGAACGGAAAGGTAAAGATTGTGACCGGTATAAGACGTTCGGGTAAGTCGTTCCTACTCTCAACTCTCTTTAAGAACCGATTAATAGAGAAAGGAGCTCAGGAGAGGGATTTCGTGGAGGTGGCTCTTGACAGAAAGACAGACATCAAGTATCGTAATCCGAACCTCTTGTACGACTATATCATAGAGTCTACAAGGGATACAGACAGAAAATTTTATGTATTGATTGATGAGATACAGTTGTCGTATAAGGTAAAAAATGAGGATGTGGACGAATCATTGGTACCTGAAGAGGATAGAGAGTTGCTTTACACCACTTTTTATGACATTTTGAATGATCTGATGGCGCGCCCGAACCTTGATGTGTATGTGACGGGATCGAACTCTAAGATGCTGTCGAAGGATATCGTGACAAATTTTCGTGACCGTGGTTCTGAAATAAAAGTTTACCCACTATCATTTGCAGAATACCTATCGGTAGCCCAGATGGAAAAAGCTGATGCACTGGAGGAATACCTGATGTACGGTGGTATGCCTTTGACGATTCTTGAACCAGACGAAAAGGAGAAGCGCAAGTACTTGCAAGGGCTTTTCTCAAATGTCTATATTAAGGACATTGTGGAACGATATAATCTGAAGGATGATAACATATTGAGTGCTTTGGTTGATGCTCTTTCATCGTCAGTAGGCTCACTGACGAATCCGAACAAACTGGCCAATACGGCTGGAACGCTGATGGGGAAATCACCTTCGCACAATACCGTCAAAAACTATCTGGACTATGTGGAGGATGCATTTCTCTTCCAGAGTGCGAAACGATGGGATGTGAAGGGACGCAAGTATTTTGACAAGATTCAGAAGTACTATGCCATGGACTTGGGACTGAGAAATGCCAGATTAAATTTCCGTCAGCAGGAGCGTTCACATCTAATGGAGAACATGATTTATAATGATTTGATCCGTAGAGGATATTCTGTTGATGTGGGCATTGTAGAACTGACGCGCGTAATAGACGGCAAGCGTAAATTGTCTCAATATGAAATTGATTTTGTGGTCAATGTAGGTAATAGTAAAGTGTATATCCAGTCGGCATTGAATGTGGACACGCCTGAGAAGAAGGCACAGGAGACCTTTTCTTTGAGAAATACTGGCGACTTCTTTCGCAAGATTGTTGTGCTGGACGGTAGCCGCAAGCTTTGGACGGACGAGGACGGTGTAATGTATGTGGGAGTGATTCCGTTCTTGTTAGAGGATATTTTGGCAGAGGTGATTGGGTAAATAAAGACCAATATTAATATTTAAGTTTTATTGTTTTATGATGGTGGTGTGGATAAGTTGATTCGTGCAGCTTCACGAGGGTATCCCCTCCACCCGCAACGCCCCGCTTATGTATTTTATAGTCTTTGTTCTTTAATTATAAAAATCTTTCCTTTCTCGGTGAGTTGCCAATAACCTGCTTTGTTGGACCCTTGACGGGTTATGTACCCATAAGCTTTTAAATTCTGCAATGATCGTTTCGCTGTAGCACTTGATGATGACAAGGCTTCAGCAAGAGTATTGTAGGTTAATTTTGTATTCGTAGATAATATATGTAATACATTTATGTCAACTGATGATAATTTTATTGGGTCATTTATTGGGTCATTCGCTCTACTATGTGATTTCTCATTTGTCATTGTAGGGTAGTTTCTTTTGAACGTAATTAGCATACCACCCTCTGATTGCTTAAAGACGGGTTCTTCCATTCCTATCGCTTTAAAAGCGTTACATATTTTGCTAATACCACGTCCCCACGTTTCTATAAACCCGGCTTTGTAGAATACGGAAGCTAATAAAATGTTACGAGGATGTGAGGAGTGCTTTCCTTTAAGTGCATCTATTGTAAGTTCGTCGGGTAGTTTACCCTAGTTCCATAGCTCAATGTGGTCATTGAATATCCACATCTGTATGTGAACACCTGCATACCGTTTGTGTACAATGCTATTGTAGAGCATTTCTCGTAAAGCATCTTCTGGAATTTCCAATGGTTCAAGCCGTTGCATACCTTCATAGTGAATGGGGGATATGAGGTACTTGGAACGTAATAAAGTGACGACTTTATCAGCCATCTGAATAATATTTCCGTTTACTACGTCTTGGAAAATAAGATCTGATTCATCTATCCCGAAGCGTCCGATACGGAATTCCACACCGGGAAAGAAGCGAAGAGGGTCTTTTCCGAATAATAGTATCGCAGCATTGGTGAGCACTCCATTGTTATCAATCAGTTTTAGATTTTCCAATACAGTTCGGGTATCTTCATCTTTAAGCTCGGGGTTAATACGATGCGCTTCAATGGCTTTTCGAAGAAAATAATCTATAGCTTTTCGATCAATATCATTGAGTGTTGCCCTATCTTCTAATAGTTCATCCCCCAAGAACGTCCCATTTTCTTTAATATGAATTGTTGAAGTGCAACGCCTTTCAATTCTTGTTTTGTGGAACCACTGCGGTAGTGATATGCCCCATGGTAAGCAATGGGCATATTACTTGGTTCCACTACAATCTCGATATATTCTTTACCTTCTTCTGATTGTAATAAGTTGACATCGGCCACGATACCTAAATAGTTGACAATTTTGTTAGGTATGTCTTCCAACAATCTTTTGGAGTCGGGGAGGCCAATTACCTGTTGCTTATCATTTATACCTATATAAATACAGCCACCTTGTGCATTGGCAAAACCGCATATCCATTTCAGATACTCGTCATGCCAAGACTCTTTATATTCAATATTCTGACTTTCGCTCATAACGATATCTTTTATATTCTTAGATTTTGATAAATATTTAAGTTTTATTTTCTGCTTACCGTGATATCCGTATCCCCACATCATTTATCCCCTGCAATATGTCGTCTTTCATACCGGATACTATCTTAAAAGTGTAGTTTCCTGGATGTAGCGGGCGAACCGAGCGTATGAAAGCCTCCGACTGATAGACACTGCCCCAGCCTTTGCCGAACCATCTTCCTGTAGAGTCAGTTAGGTGAATAGCGATGGTATCGGTGCGCCACACAGTGGAATCCTGTAGATTCTGACTGATAAATAAATGAAGGTCCTGATAAGGATAATCCGTACGGTTACGGACTTCCGCAAATAGTCTCAAAGTCGGAGGGAGGCTGTCTGTGATAGGAACAAAAAAGGAGAGTGTGTCACTCTTTCCCCACCCGTTGTCGGGAAGGGATTGATAAGAGTGATACACGGTATTCTCGTTGCATGCCGCCGTTAGGCAAGCGGTGAAAAGGCAAAATAAACTATTCCTGAACAGGCTTTTCATTATTGGTTTGCGGTTTCGGTTTCTCTTTATTCGGCTCTTTGACCGGTCTTTCTGGCTTTTCCGGCCTTTCTTGAGCTTGTGGTCTTTCTTGATTCATCCCTCTTTCCGGTCGTCTGTTTTCATTATTCCGTCCCTGATTCTGTCCTCTGTTCCGATTATTATTATTTCTCGGTCGGTTCTCTCTTTCTCCCCTGTTAGCGTTTTCAGCCGATTGAGGGCGGTTGTCGTTATTAGCTCCTTTTTTCTTCTTCTTATTATTCCGGTTCGCATTATTGCCACCCTCTTTATTGCGGTTACGGTCAAAGCGGGTAACGCTTTCCTGCTCCAGCAAATCAATCGGTTTCTTCAGTTCCGGCTTTCTTTCTTCTTCGAACAGGCTGTCCGGTTTCATACCTTTTCTATTCATCGAAATCACTTCAAAAGCACGCTTCCCGCTGATGGTAACCAGATTTGCCGGGAAATTCTTGTCTGTGGAATAAGAGATCTGATTGCTCAAGATATCCGCTTTGAAGAAATAGAAAGTACCATCCTTCGTTTCCAGTTCTATCTCTTTGGACGGAAGACGTTTTTGAGCTTCCACATAGCAATCTACTTCATAGTTCAGGCAACATTTCAGCTTGGCGCATTGTCCGGCAAGCTTTTGCGGGTTCAGGGAAATATCCTGATAACGTGCGGCACTCGTAGATACGGAAACAAAGCTGGTCATCCACGTCGCACAGCAAAGCTCACGTCCGCAAGGTCCGATGCCTCCGATACGTCCCGCTTCCTGACGGGCGCCGATCTGTTTCATCTCGATACGTACGCGGAATGCTTCAGCCAATACCTTGATCAATTGGCGGAAGTCCACGCGCTCATCGGCAATGTAATAGAAGATAGCCTTATTGCCATCCCCCTGGTACTCTACATCTCCGATTTTCATGTTCAGATTGAGACTTAACGCAATCTGGCGTGCACGGATCATAGTGCCATGTTCCTTGCTTTTCGCCTCGTTGAACTTCTCCATATCCACCGGTTTGGCTTTCCGGTAGATGCGTTTGATTTCCGTGTCCGCCTTGAAGTTCGCTTTCTTCATTTGCAGGGGAACCAGTCTGCCGGTCAGCGTCACCACACCTATATCATGTCCCGGAGCAGCTTCAACAGCCACCACATCGCCCTTTTCAAGTTTGATTTTGTTACTGTTGCGATAATATCCCTTCCGGGTGTTCTTAAATTGTACCTCAACCATGTCACTCTCTTCCGCATTGCCCGGTATATCCGCCAGCCAATCGTAGGTGTTCAGTTGTTTATCTTGTCGGGAGCATCCTTTGCAGCAAAGACCGCCGCTCCCATTATGAAGTTTATATTCCATAGTGTTTATATATTAATTATTGCTTCAACAGTACAATCATCTTCAGCGAGAAGTCGAAGAATACCATTTTAGCGTTTACATTCTGTTCAATATGTATTTGCGCTTCGCTTAGCTCGTCCATGATTCCCATTACATTACGTTCGTTGACAAACGGGGCGAAGCGGGTTGCAAAGTTCTGTTCACTGATCGTCATATATGTAAGATCACGTTGGTGCAGGTTAAAGATGAAGTTTTCCCGAATCATGCGTTGGCAATATTCCAGAAAATTCTTTTGGCGTTCGCGTCCCATGCCTGCCACCTGTTCGCTCCACATTTTCATTTCCCTGATTTTCCGTTGATAGGACAACCGCATCAGGCTGACGAATAAATCGAAGAACAGTTGATTTTCTTCGTTCAGATGAATCGTTTCGAGTGCCTTGATAAAATTTCCATTTGCCAGATGGGCGATGGAAAGGCTGTCGGCAGGTTGAATGCTGTACTTCGTTTGTAGCACCCGGTCGATGCTTGCCTCGTCAATTTTCCGCACGTTCATGCGTTGTGTGCGACTTTGGATGGTGGGCAGAATCATGTCCGGCATTTCCGATACCAGCAGGAAAATAGTTCTTTCGGGCGGCTCTTCAAGCAGTTTCAACAGTTTGTTGGCACACACCGGATGCAATTTTTCCGGTAGCCACACGATTGTAATCTTGAATCCTCCCTCACTGGATTTCAGACTGAGTTTTTTCAGAATCTCATCACTCTCGTTGGCGAATATCTGCGCTTGCTTATTCTCCGCTCCAATATTGTTCAACCAATGATTCAAGTTGAAGTAAGGGGAGGTGAGCAGTTGTTCTCTCCATTGCGGAAGAAAATCGGCACAGACCGATACTTTGGGACTTTTCGCCTTGTTCACGATCGGAAATACAAAATGCACATCCGGATGTACCAGCTTGTTAAACTTCACGCAGGACGGACATACACCGCAGGCATCCGTTTCACTCCGGTTGGAGCAACTGATATAGCGTGCGTATGCAATGGTCAATGGCATTTTTCCCACCCCTTCCGGACCGCAAATGAGCTGGGCGTGTGGGATGCGTCCTTCATTCACCTCCTGAATGAGCCGTTGCTTGACTTCTTCCTGTCCGATTACGTCTCTGAAAAACATATCAATAAATGATTTTGGCTACTTCCTTGATACTGTCCACCGCTCCGATGGAGTAGAAATGGATGCTTGGTACTCCGTGAGACATCAATTCCTTGCATTGGGCTACACACCATTCGATACCCACTTGTTCGGCTTCCGCATCCGTTTTGCATTTCAAAGCCTCTTTCACGAGTTCTTCCGGCAAATCCACCTTGAATGTCTTGGGAATCATGCTCAGTTGGGACAGTTTCTTGAACGGCTTGATTCCCGGAATGATTGGAACATTGATGCCTGCCGCTTTGGCTTGTTCTACAAACTCAAAATATTTTTTGTTATCGTAGAATAATTGTGTTACGGCATATTCTGCGCCTGCTTCCACTTTTTTCTTTAGCCAATAAAGGTCGGATTCAATATTGGGAGCCTCTTCATGTTTCTCCGGGTAGCATGCCACACCATAAGAAAAGGGGCTGTTGGTCACTTTCATTTCCGAACCGTCCACAAAGATACCCTTATTGAAATTGTTGATTTGTTCCTGCAACTCGATTGCGTGATGATATCCGTCGCCTTCGGGGGTGAAAACAGATTCGTGTTTTGCCTTGTCCCCACGTAGCACTAACAAATCAGTGATGTTCAAAAATTGCAGGTCGAGCAGTACATATTCTGTCTCTTCGCGTGTGAAGCCACTGCATAGGATATGCGGAACGACTGTGATATTATATTTATTTTGGATGGCGGCAGCCACAGCAACAGTGCCCGGACGTCTTCTCAAGCGGTTTCGTTGGAATAGCCCGTTGCCGAGATCTTTGTAAACGTATTCGCTGCGATGGGTCGTGATATTAATATACTTCGGATCGAATTCCCGAAGTGTATCGACTGTCTGATATAGCTTTTCTATTCCGGTTCCTTTCAGTGGCGGCAGGATTTCGAAAGAAAAAGCTGTTTTTTTGTTGTTATGTATTAAATCAATTACTTTCATTCTTTTCCCTAATGTTCGTTATCTACTTGGATTAAACGTGCATATTGGGACAAAAATACGAAAAAAGAAAGATTTCTTCTTGATTTACGCTAAAATAGTTTTGTTTTTATCGTACTAATATACATAAAAGAGGGATTACCCCGTGTAGGATACGCCCTCTCTTACCTAATCATTATTATTTTAGATTTTTCTCGGTTTGACTTAACCGATTGAAGAATAAATTCTTAGTGAATTATTTGAGAAGTAGTGGTAACGATTTAGCAACTGTGCCATTTTCGGTGTTTTGCAGTACTATGCTGTCAAATAACTCTTTGCATTTACAAAGGTATAATAATTATTTGGGAAATAATGTCTACTATTAAAAAATTGCATTCTATCTTTGTAAATAGTCCATTAAAAAGAATGCAATCTCACAAATTATAGCGACCTTTGTGATTGAAAATCAACGTATCAATTACAATGGCAAAAATTACCGTTCAAAATACAGATATTAGCGTTGTCAAGTACAATGAAGAAGACTACATCAGTCTTACAGACATGGCAAGAAGCCAACTGCAAGAGCATATTATCTTCAGTTGGCTTAGCCTTAAAAGCATTATCGAGTATCTTGGCGAATGGGAAATGTTATATAATCCCGATTTTAATTGTACTGAATTCGGTACAATTAAAAATGCGGCAGGAAGTAACAATTTTGTGCTTCCGGTGAAAACGTGGATAGAACGGACCGGTGCAATTGACATTCGTTCTAAGGCTGGTCGCTATGGTGGTACGTATGCACATCGGGATATAGCATATCATTTTGGTATGTGGATTTCTCCTAAATTCCAATTACTTTTTGTTAAGGAGTATCAGCGGCTAAAGACAGAAGAACAAAGGCTACTCGGTTGGTCTGCGAAACGTGAATTGTCGAAAATCAACTACCGCATATATACTGATGCCATAAAGCAAAACCTTATTCCGATGGAAGTCACACCGTACAGGCAAGCACTATTTATGCCAATGAAGCCGACGTGCTGAACGTAGCGATGTTTGGTATGACAGCAAAACAATGGAGAGAAGCGAATCCCGAACTGAAAGGAAACATTCGTGATTATGCTACTATCAATGAACTTATCTGTTTGTCGAATATGGAGAATCTAAATGCTGTGTTTATCGAACAGAACATGACACAAAGGGAACGTCTTGTTAAGCTAAACCAAATAGCTATCCATCAAATGAATATATTGGAAAGTGATGATAATCAAAATCGTAAGCTGTTGAAATAAAAAATTGAAGAATCTCTTTACAGATAAGCATTGTAATGTATTAGCAATCAATAAAGAATATGAACACAGATTATAAAGTTGGTGATTTTATTTATAATGCAGATATTTATGATGGGTTGAATAATTCTCTGTTCGATTTGGAATTCTACAAAAAATGGCTACCTCAAAATAAAGATGCCAAAATACTTGAACTCTGTTGTGGTACGGGTAGACTTACGATTCCAATAGCAAAGGCCGGGTATAATATTAAGGGAGTTGATTATACTTTATCCATGCTTGAACGGGCAAAGGAGAAAGCATTTCAAGCTGAGTTAAAAATAGATTTCATTGAGGTAGATATTAGAGAATTGAACTTAGGAGAAAAATTTGATCTTATTTTTATTCCGTTTAATTCAATTCATCATTTGTATAAAAATGAGGATTTATTTGATACGTTGAAAATCGTAAAAAATCACTTGAAAGAAAAAGGTTTGTTTTTATTGGACTGCTTCAATCCTAATATCCAATATATTGTTGAAAACGAGCGGAAGCAACAGGTTATTGCCGAATATACAACCAATGATGGAAGAAAAGTATTGATAAAACAAAGTATGCACTATGAAAGCGCATCTCAAATTAATCGTATAAAGTGGCAATATTTTATTGACGATAAATTTCATTCAGTCCAAAATATGGACATGAGATTATTCTTTCCTCAAGAATTAAATTCATACCTCAAACAAATTGGATTTAATATTGTCCATAAATTCGGGGATTTTACAGAAGGAGAATTTGATGACAATTCAGAGAAACAAATATACATTTTGGAACTTAAAGAGTAAGGGCAAAATGATAAAACCATAGACAAAATACAACCAAAACACTGTTCTTCTAAAAATTGCAAGCAGCATTTTTGTTGTTTCTGTGAAATGAGCGGTTACAGCTTCATCCTTTTGCTTTTTCTTTGCGGTTGTATAGGTCGGCGTATGTTCTGCCTTAACTTCTCGAACAGTTCGCAGATTTCCCACTCGGTCATGGCGGTTGCGCCTATATTGCCCTGCCCGTCCATCGTGATAATATTCCTTTCTTCTTTCATCGGTATTCTGTTTTTAATTAAATGGCTCGGCAGATATTCTTCTCCATATCCTCCAACTTGTGCGACAAGGTTTCCATGTCTTGGCTTATCTTTTGGGCGGTGATTTTGGCGTAAATTTGGGTGGTTTTTATGTTCGTGTGTCCCAAAAGGCGGCTCACCGTTTCGATGGGTACGCCGTGCGACAGAAGCACGGTCGTGGCGTTCG
>ERZ772854.1649-NODE-1649-length-20108-cov-5.942552_pt1 | contig 20108 bp, 21 predicted proteins | sample MGYA00580844_ERZ772854 | MGnify/ENA primary metagenome ERZ772854 (study PRJEB29015, sample SAMEA2737727) | human gut metagenome | biome: human gut; feature: human-associated habitat; material: faeces | place: China | collected 2012 ...
TAACTATTCAGAACCCCATTCGCAAAATCGCATCTTCGATGCTTCTATTTTGCATGGCTCTGAATAGTTACACATACCTCATCATGATTGGCACAAGAATGTTCATATCAATCGGCTTAGAAACATGATCATTCATACCTACATCAAGCGCCATCTGTCTATCCTCTGTAAAGGCATTTGCTGTCATTGCAATGATAGGAATTTGTGCCTTATTTTGATTTTTCATTCTGCGAATTTTCCTAGTAGCATCATAGCCATTCATGACAGGCATCTGAATATCCATAAGAATCATCGCATAATATGAATTATCTGCCTTTTCAAGCATATCAATACACTCCACACCATTGCATGCCCTCTCTATAATGCAGCCTTCCTCTTCTAGAAGCTCCGTTGCAATTTCTGCATTAATATCATTGTCCTCTACCACCAAAATTCTCGCACCAACTAAGCTGGCTTTATCATGAGTTCCTTTATCACGCTTTGCAATTGATTCCTCTTTTGATGCAATTTTGCATGGGATAGTTACAGTAAATGTAGAGCCGTCGCCAATTTTACTTTGCACATCAACACTGCCATCCATCAGCTCAACAAGCCTTTTCACGATACCCATTCCAATGCCGCTTCCTTCTACACGGCTTATAGTGGAATTGCGCTCTCGCTCAAATGGTTCAAAAATATGCTTTAAAAACTGATCTGACATACCAATTCCATTATCTTTTACAGTAATAATAACATCGCACCAGCCATTCTTTTTGCCAGGTGCCTGCGAAATATCACAGTTTATCACACCTCCTGTACTAGTATACTTAATTGCATTGCTTATGATATTAATGAAAATCTCCGATACATGAGAAACATCCATGTAAACATACGGATAAAGCAAATGCTTTGTCTTAGTAATTGTCTGTTTCTTTTCTTCCGCCTGATTCAAAAACATCATAACCCATGTTTCAAAATCTGCGCCGATATCTGAAATTACATATTCCATTTCTGTTTTATTATTTTCAATTCTTGCAAGATCCAGCACATCATTAAGAAGAGACAGCAAATTCTGGCCGCATGACTGAATATTTTTCATATATTTTTTAAGCCTTTCTGTATCATCTATATGCCTAGATGCCAGATCTGCATATCCTATAATTGCATTCATTGGCGTTCTGATATCATGCGACATATTAAAAAGGAACGTCGATTTTGCATTATTTGCACTTTCAGCCTTTTCTACTGCCACCTGCAGCTTTTCATTAAGCTCCTGTGTGTGTATTGCTGCCCTCGTTGCAATAGCCTCGGCCTTTCTTGCCTTTCTTAAAAGCACAAGAATCACAGTCATAACACTTAAAACAGTAACGACACTTACAATAGATACTTTTAACAGATTGTGTTTTATATAATCTCCCAATGTTATTTTTCTTGAATTGTTCTCATACATGGCAAGTGAGCTCGTAAGCATATTGTTTGGCATAGCCTTAAGCGTTTTATTTAGTATTGCCAGAAGATTTCTATTTCCGCTTTTAACTGCAAAGGCTGCTTTCTCAGAGTATAACAGCGGCACACTGTAAAAACTTGGATCCCTGCTGTATTTTGATGCAAGAGTTACACTAGATATAAAGAAATCGGCCTCTCCAGACTTCACTGCTTCTGCCATCTCTTTGTCTGTATCATATTCTAAAATTTTCCAATGAGGATAATAATATTCAATATGTTCCCTGAACGACAGACTGTCTTTTTGTATTGCAACACGTTTTTCATCATTTTCATTAAAATGAGGCTTATTCGTGACTGCTACCAAATTATATGTCCATGTTGTATTTGTACATGCGAAATGATATTTCTCCATCACATTTGGATGCTGATAGAAATGAAAAATCATATCAATCTCTCCAGCTTTTAGCGCTTCTATCTCTTCTTCATAGCTGTTATATCCCATAAGCGTAAATGTCAGTTCTTGTTTTCCAAGACATTCTACTGCATACTGAACATAATCAGTAATTGCACCAGTAAGTGTCCCACTTGACGGATCCATAACGCTCGCGCCAACATCATTGGCTAAAAATCCCATTCGAATTGCACCATGTTCTTCCAACCATGATTTTTCCTCAGATGAAAGAACAGGTGTATAATCCGATGAAAAATATTGCCTGTACAAATCTGACAGATAAAATGGCCGTTCCTCCTCCAACTGGTGCATGACAAGATCAAGCTCTTTTTTTATCTCTGGATGATCCTTATTAATTGCAAAATAAATATTTGATTTGCCAATTCGTGTAATAATCGAGACATCTTTATCAGCCCAAAATGGTTCTTCCAACGAAATAAAACAGTCAATCTCTCCATTTTCCAGTTTTGCCAGTGCCTCTTCTTTACTTTTTATATTTATGTGTATTGTTTTCAGTCCATTTTTTAACTCCCATTCATTCAACATCGCTTCTGGCTTTGCGCCTATAAGGACACCAATACGCTTTCCATTCAATGTCTTAAAATCAGCAGAAGAAATATCGTCGCTTAAAAAATCTGCATACAAATAATATTTCTCTATACCTATAGGTCCGTCTGAAAACAGCATCCTATCTGTGCGTTCCTCTGTATAGGCAATATCTCCTAAAATGTCTATTTCACCATTTTGGAGTTTTTCAATGCTATCATTCCAATTACAGGCTACATACTCAAATTTCCACCCGGTATAGCCTGCCAGCGTCTCTAGCAGCTCATAACTATACCCCTTTCGCATCCCATTTTCAGTTACATAATTAAATGTATCCCCAAGTGTGCCCACGCGAATTATTTTTTCTGGTGCCTCTTTTTCAGCTGCATTTACCGTTGTAAAAAAAGCTAGCAGCAAGGCTGCACATACAATCATATATTTGACTTCTTGGCATACAGTAACTACATATTTTTTCATAGTCATCTTTTTCATCAGTCTTTCCTCATGATCTAATACTTTTTTCGTTCTAAGTATACTCGGTCACATGGTGTTTTGTCAATTTCCTTCACATTAAAAAAGGGCACGACCCTAATTGAGTCATGCCCTGCTTTAAATATTATTCAGAACTTATTCGCAAAGTTTTGAAAATGCATCAGCAACAAACTGAACTTTTGTTCCGACAATTACCTGTACGGAAGTCTTTCCAGGCTTGATTACTCCTGCAACACCTGCAGCCTTGATTGCCTTATCATTTACTGCAGTCATATCTCTTACTTCAAGTCTAAGTCTTGTTACACAGTTATCGATGCTTACGATATTTCCCTTACCACCGCAGCCTGCAAGAATCTTCTTTGCGATTTCTGTGTAATCATCACTTGCTAACTGAACATTCTTTTCTTCCTCAAGATCATCATCTTCTCTTCCAGGAGTCTTTAAATCAAACTTCTTGATTGCGAAGAGGAATACAAAATAGAATACAACGAATGCTGCGATTCCAAGCGGAATGATCAGCACTGTCTTCTGCGCTGCCGGAAGTGTAGATGAGAACAGAAGGTCTGTAGCACCTGCTGAGAAACTGAATCCTGCACGGAAGCCAAGCGCAACAGTAACAATTGTGAAGATACCATAAAGTAATGCATAAATTACATACAGACCAGGTGCAAGGAACATAAATCCAAATTCAAACGGCTCAGTAACGCCGCAGACAAATGAACAAACTGCTGCAGAAGCAACAAGTCCGATTGCAATCTTCTTCTTTGCCGGCTTCGCACACTGAATCATTGCAAGTGCTGCACCAGGAATACCGAACATCATACATGGGAAGAAACCTGACATATACATTCCAAGGCTCCATGTTACATCTGCAGATGTCTCACCTGCCCAGAAGTGCTGCAAATCACCAAGACCAATAGTATCAAACCAGAATACGTTGTTTAATGCGTGATGTAATCCAGTTGGAATTAACAGACGGTTTAAGAATGCGTAGATACCAGCACCTACAACGCTCATACCTGCAACTGCATCGCCAAGTGCAACAAGTGCACTAAACAGCAATGGCCATACAAATAATAAAACAGCAGATACAACGATAGAAACTAAACCAGCAATAATAGCAACACAGCGCTTGCCGCTGAAGAATGCCAGCCAGTTCGGAAGCTTAGTGTTCTTGAACTTATTGTAGCAAGAAGATCCGATAACACCAGAAAGGATTCCGATAAATGGGTTTGCAATCTTATTGAATGCAAGTGTCTTAGTTGCATTGTCTGCAATTGACGGAATCAATGTGGTAACAACACCAGTAGAAAGAAGTGTTGTGATCATAAGCCAAGATGCCAGAGCGGCGATTCCGCCGGTTCCGTCGTTCTTTTCTGACATACCGACACCAACACCGATTGCGAAAAGAATTGCCATGTTTTCAATAAGAGCTGATCCTGCCTTTACCAAGAAGAATCCGATCAAGTTTTTTATACCCTCGACTTCTCCTCCCTGCATTGTCGCCGGACATAAATAATAACCGATGCCCATGAGAATACCACAGATTGGCAGCACTGCTACTGGAAGCATTAATGCTTTACCTAGTTTTTGAAGAAATTTCATATATTTCTCCTCCTTTAAATTATACTTAATTGAATCACTCCAATCAATTTCATGAGATTTTTAAAACTGCCTCGTCTAGTAAGACATCGCCTTCCTTTTGAAGACTGATCTTTTCATAATCATCCGTATTGCAGATTAAAACTGGTGTAATTGTATTTAATCCAGCCTCTTTAATCTTATCCAGATCTACGTCCATCAAAAGATCACCCTTCTTCACCTTGTCACCAGCTGCAACATGCGCGGTAAACGGTGCGCCCTTAAGTGTAACAGTATCCAATCCGATATGAATTAAGATTTCAGCTCCCTGGCTGCTAGTCAGCGTAATTGCATGAAGTGTATCAAATACCATGGTCACTTCAGCATCTGCCGGTGCATACACTTTTCCCTCGGTTGGGATCACTGCAAAACCGTCTCCCAATAACTTTTCAGAAAAAGTTGGATCTGGAACCTCTGTCAAAGGAACTACTTTTCCTTTGCAAGGTGCATAAAGCACATTTCCCTTTTCTTTTCCCTTAAAAAATTTGAACATAACGTCTCCTTTTCTTTTCGCCAAAAAATGTTTACGTTTGTATTCCGCAGTCACCATTTATTGAATGGTATTTTGCATAATTTTCGCACGTTCTTTCCTTAGCATTTATATATATTTTAGCCACTAGTTCCTGCTTTTCAACAGTTTTATCGTTATTTTTCCCATTTTTATTTATTTTATGTACTATTTTGACTTGTTTTTGTCTTTCATCTCCTTTAATCCATCTATATGAAGTGCCTCTAACTTCTCATAAGCTGCAGTCTTGTCAATAATCGTCTGAATCAGTTGCTCAAGCTGCTGACCTTTTCTATAATCTGCCGGGGCAAAATAACGTATTCTGTTATCACGCATCATACGATAGACTTTTTCTTTATTGCCCGTGACAGGATTGTACACGCCAATTGCATGACCGCCATATGTGTTTACAAGCTTCATGCTTGGAATATCCGTATCGCTGTCACCAATATAGACAATATTTCTAAATGGCACACGCATCTTGTATGCCGGAAAATAGTCATTTACTGCAGTATCATTTACATCAAGTATTCCCTTTTCTATGCGAAATAAAAACTGTGTTTTGCTCGTATAATTTACTGCCTGTGCCGGCCAAATTGCCACACCATTTTCATCATAATAAAAGGCACTCGCATAAATCTCTTCAAAGGAGCCGCGCTTTGCAATCTTAGTTCCCTCTATCATCTCCTTTAAACCTGAAGAAATAATATAATGCTCTATAATCACTCCATTTTTATCGCCATACTGGCGCACGCGCTCAAACCACTCATCTACACCAGGAAACAATTCTACCTTTGAACCATACTCCTCAAGTGCCTTGCGGCTCAAATCAAAATGACCTTTCGCCTCACGAACCATCTTATACATATAGGCAAGATTTGAATCCATGCCGTTTGCTCTTGCCATCTCGTTTGACTCTGCCCAAAAACGGTCCACATGATAATTTACAGACTGAATATAGCCCTGTGCCTGCATATCATCTGGCGATAATGTCTTATCAAAATCATAGCAAATTGCTAGTACAGGCCGCTCCTCCTTCGACTTTCTCTTAAAGCCATAGGGATTATCTCTTTCTTCTGTTTTATAAGATTCATTTATTTCGTATTCTTCAAATTCCTTTTTCTGTCTGCTCACAAAATACTCCTTTCCAAACACTATTATTGAAAAATGGCGGCACGAAATCCACTTTTTCGTGCCGCCATTTTTCTTATGTATTATAATTTAATTCTTTAATCACTTCTTGTTTACTCAACTGTAACACTCTTTGCTAAGTTTCTTGGCTTATCTACATCAAGTCCCTTTGCTACACTGACATAGTAGCCCATAAGCTGCAGCGGAATAACTGCAAGACTAGTTGCAAAGTGCTCGTCCGTCTTTGGAATATATACAGTAAAGGATACAGTGTCCTCAATGTTATAATTTCCATATGTTGTCAGTCCCATCAAATAGGCACCGCGGCTCTTGCACTCTACCATATTGGAAACTGTTTTCTCATAAAGCTCAGACTGAGTTAAAACACCGATTACAAGAGTTCCATCCTCAATAAGACTTATAGTTCCATGCTTTAATTCACCTGCCGCATAAGCCTCAGAGTGGATGTAGCTTATCTCCTTCATCTTAAGACTGCCCTCAAGACTGATAGCATAATCAATTCCTCTGCCAATAAAGAAAATATCACCTGCATTTGCCTGTTTTGCCGCAAACCACTGAATGCGCTCCTTATCCTCTAAGATCTTTGCGATCTTATCTGGAAGCTGCTGCATCTCGTCAATTAAGTGCGCATACTGTGTATCATCAATGCTTCCTCTGACCTTTGCAAACTGAACAGCCAGACAATATCCTGCAATAAGCTGCGTGCTGTATGCCTTTGTAGTTGCTACTGCAATCTCTGGTCCTGCAAGCGTATAGAAAACATTGTCTGCCTCTCTAGCAATAGAGCTTCCCACCACGTTGACAATACCAAGCGTCTTCACGCCCTTTTTCTTTGCCAGACGAAGCGCAGCAAGACTATCTGCCGTTTCTCCTGACTGACTGACAATTATGACAAGGCCATTTGGATCAAGCACCATTTTGCGGTAACGAAACTCAGATGCAAGCTCCACACGAACTGGAATCTCTGCCAGATCTTCAAAGACATACTGACATGCTACTCCAACATGATAAGCAGAGCCACATGCAACAATATAAATCTGGCTGATATTTTTGATCTGCTCCTCTGTCAGTCCAACATCAGACAAATCAATAGCGCCATCCTTTACAACTGAATTGATGGTGTCACGAACTGCCTTTGGCTGCTCATGAATCTCCTTAATCATAAAGTGTTCAAAGCCAGCTTTCTCAGCTGCCTCTGCGTCCCACTCGATCTGTGTCGGCTGCTTCTCAATCTCATCACCATCCAAATTGTAAAAGGTAATCGCACCATCTGCCATACGTGCCATTTCCAGATTGCCAATATAATAGACAGTACGTGTGTATTTAAGAATTGCCGGAACATCAGATGCCACAAAACAGTCGCCATCTGTCACACCAAGAATCATCGGGCTGTCTTTTCTTGCCACATAAATCTCGCCCGGATAATCTTCAAACATCATAGCAAGTGCATATGAACCGCGAATACGCACGAGTGCGTGATTGATCGCGTCTACCGGTGTGTGCTCATACTTCTTATAATAATAATCAATAAGCTTAACTGCAACCTCAGTATCAGTAGATGAATAAAAGCTATAGCCCTTGCGAATAAGCTTTTCCTTTAACTCCTGATAATTTTCAATAATACCATTGTGAACACCAACCACATTGCCATCATCTGACATATGCGGATGTGCATTAGTCTCGCTTGGTTCACCGTGCGTTGCCCATCTGGTATGACCAATGCCACATGTACCAACAAGTGCACGACCGTTATCTGTTTTTTCTGCCAGGGATTTTAATCTCCCCTTTGCCTTAACAATCTCTGTTTTCTTTTCTCCATTGCGAACAGCAAGTCCTGCTGAATCGTAGCCTCGATACTCCAGTTTTGACAGGCCATCCAAAAGAATAGGAGCGGCCTGAAGATGTCCAGTATAACCAACAATTCCACACATGATGTCTCTCTCCTCTAACGCTTACGTTTCACATGCAACTTTTTTTACAATTTCCACACCAACCTCAACTAACTGCTGTCGTCCAAACATTTCCAGATTCAACCATGCCTTTCGTTTGTGACGATCAATCCTTTGGATAGTGGACTCCATACCCTTAAGAGGTCCAGACAAAATGACAACCTTATCACCGATAATCATTCCCTGTGACATCTTTACAAGCTCCTCATCACCCGCAAAACGAAGTAGAAAATCAATTTCATTTTGCGTCAGCGCAATGATATCATCTCCAGCCCCCAAAAGCTTTGTCATAGCTTCTACTCTTTTTAACTGCTCATGCAGCTCATCCAAATTTTCTGATATAAGAAACAGATATCCCGGAAACAGCTTTTTCTTCTGAATATGCCACTGTCCTTTATACTTTATCTTCTCCTCATACAACGGAAGAACACAATGTGAAAGCACATCCTTACTTATGCGCTGCTCACACTCCTGCTTTATCTTTTCTTCCCTTCCAGTGCTCGTCTGAATGACATACCACATAAAACCTCCCATTAAAAACGGCAGCAGATACGTCTGAATGGTTCCTTGCGTGCACGCTTATCTCTCAACAAAATCGTGATCCGGTATCACCGCAATATTTTCTACATTCATAGCATCAATGCGAATCCAGCGGTGCCCATCTAAAAATTGGATCAGCGTATCAATTTCAGCTTCTTTTCCCTGCACCTCCATCTCTACGCTTCCATCATCTAAATTTTTTACCCAGCCGGCAAGGCCAAGAAGCCTTGCCTTATAAACTGAGAAATAACGAAAACCTACATCCTGCACTCTGCCGTAAAAAATGATATGCTTGCGAACTACAGTATCTGCCATATGTTTTCTCCTTTACATCACTTAACCGTGCAGACTGCTCTGAAATTTTTACAGATGCAGATGACGCGGCACACCATCTACATAGAATGGATGCAGCTCTGCCTGTATTAACGGTCTTGCATAACGTGCAAACTCTGGTGTTACATGCATGCCATCCTCGCTAATCCACTCATCCGGCACACATTTTTCCTTGTTTGCCACACGGCTTACATCAGTCAGGCCCGTCTCTGTACGGTACGGAATATCTGACACACGATAAATCGTGCACATCTTTCCAGTTTCACCGCGAAAAGCAGCTTCCACAGCAGCACCGCCTACCTGATATGCCTCTGTCACATCAGTACGGCTTGCAAGCGGAGAAGCACAGCGCTGCAAAACTGACAGCTCAACTGCTCTTGTCTTACATCCAAGATGAGCCTTAATCAAGTCTGCAAGGTAACGAGCCGTACCGGAAAGTGCAGCCTTATGACCAAATGCATCCACTGCACCAGGTCCAGATACAAGATCACACAAGAACTCACCATCTTTGTTTTTCACACCCTCGCTCACTGCAATCACAAGCGTATGACGCTCTTTTTCAAGCTGCGAAACCTTTGCAAGAAATGCTTCCTCATCAAACGCGCGCTCCGGCAAAAGAATCATATCTGGTCCATTGCAGTCTGCACCTGCTGCCAGACTTGCTGCTCCTGCCAGCCATCCTGTATGACGGCCCATAATCTCAACTACTGTTACACTATTCAGGTTATAGACACTTGAATCGCAGATAATTCCTTTGATCGTTGTCGCAATATACTTTGCTGCACTTCCATAGCCCGGTGTGTGATCAGTAAACATTAAATCATTATCGATTGTCTTTGGAACACCGATAAAGCGAATGCTGCTTTTTACTTTAGCACCATACGCTGCCAGTCTCGCAATAGTATCCATCGAGTCATTGCCGCCGATATAGAATACAGCGCCAATCTCGTATTTTTCAAATAAGTGAAACAGCTGTTTATATGGTGTCTCATCCACATCTGGATTTGGCAAACGAAAACGACAGCTGCCCAAATAGCTTGCCGGTGTACGCTTTAACAGCTCAATATCCATCTTATCGCTAAGACACTCATTTAAATCAACGATCTGCTCCTGGAGCAGTCCCTGTATTCCATAGCGCATACCATATACATGCTCTGCGCCCATCGCCCTTGCAGTCTCATAAACACCTGCAAGACTTGCATTAATTACTGCCGTCGGTCCACCTGACTGTCCAACTAATACATTCTTGATTGTCTCCATAAAACATACCTCCTCAACGAAAACAGTATACATTGTTTTTGGAATTTCATCAAGACTTTTTTGTTTGGTTGGTATACACCTAATCCTTCTTCAACGGAACACACATTTGCAAATTAATAAATTTGATGCTAATATAGCTGATATACACCTAACTTGATTAGGTTGATAAAAAGGAGTCCCATTTTGAAACAAAAACATTCTAATCGTCTTTGTTCTGTTATTGTTAGCATCATAGTTGTTCTTATTGTACTGATTGCTGTTTCGTTATTTTGGGTGAATAGCCGTCTATGTTTTGTCGATTACACACCATACAGCTATTCTGAATCTGGTGATGCAATCAAAAATCCATATGTTGGCTTGTACTCGATTCGCGGCTATCTGTTAGCAGAGGATGCCACTTTTTCACTGCCTGAGGCAAGCGCTGCTATTGATTCAGACAGTTCTTCTTTTGAACTATCCTTGCTTGAAATCAATCTGAAAAATTATGGAAATTGTGATCTTTCTGATAATGCCCTTAGCCAAATTGATTCTATTTTGTCTGCATGGACTAAGACATGCAGTCAGCTAATTTTGCGCTTCTTATATGATTGGGATGGTCAAAATTTAGAAAGTGAACCAAATAAGTTGTCACAGATTTTAATACATATGGAACAGGTTGGACCAATCGTAAATAAATATGCCTCATCTGTCTACATTATGCAGGGAATTTTTGTCGGAAACTGGGGCGAAATGAATAATACAACACATATGGGAAATGGTGAGATGGAAACGCTAATTCAAAAGTTGGACGATGTTATTGATCCTTCTATTTTTCTTTCGGTTCGCACTCCTTCACAATGGAGAACAATTGTAGGCGAGTATCATGGCACCAAAGTACCGCGTTGTCCACAGCCAAATCTTTTGTCTTCCCTGGCTTCACGTCTAGGTTTGTATAATGATGGAATGCTTGGCTCTGCAAATGATACAGGCACTTACGGGGATAAGGCAGCTGCGGATTTGGATACAAATTATAGCGATGCGTGGACACGCGAAGATGAGCTTGCCTTTCAGAACGACCTCTGCCGTTATGTACCAAATGGCGGCGAGGTGATTATTGATAATGTATATAATGACTTTGATAACGCTGTAAAAGATCTTTCGCAAATGCATGTGTCTTATCTAAACAGTGAATATGATAGCACTGTACTGAATAAGTGGAAAGAAACTATAGTAAATGGAACTGACAATGTTTGGAATGGAATGAGTGGATATGACTATATTGAACGCCATCTAGGCTACCGATATGTCCTTGACAGTTCATCGTTAAAATTTCATCCGCTATTTGATAATACCGGAATGCTGACAGTAACAATTCGAAATGTAGGCTTCTCGAATTGTTACCGTCCTCTTGAGGCAAGCATATATGTAGTTTCAGATCTAACTGGGGATTGTGTCGCTAAGGTACCTATTGATACTGATCCACGCCTATGGAACAGTGGGGAGTCTTCCTCATTTACAGTTCCAATTGATGTGCGTAGTCTGCGTAACAAGGAAAATACTACTTATACGCTTTATTTAAAATGCAGTGATACCACCCTTAACCGCACAATACTATTTGCAAATACACAGACGCTTACAGAATATGGATACGAGGTAGGAAGCATAGAAATATAATTCCTACTTTGCGTTCTTTATGCTTTCTAACTCGCATTTTACTATATTCCGCTTTTTAAAACCTTTTACTAGCAATCTCCAAACCCAGAAAAACGGCAGCAATACAGGATACTTATATACGGTTGGCGCATAAAATTTGCACCATTTCAGATCTGGGAAAATACGTGAGAAAATATATCTTAGTTTTGTGTAAACTGTGATAGCTTTACCATCTGACTGCAAATTTTGCATCTTATTTTGAATCGTTCCATACGTAGATGAACCAACATAATAAGCAAGCATCTTCTGCTCGGCTTCAGTCAGAAGATCTTCCTGTGACCATACTGCCGCACCAAATAGTTTCTTGGCGAGCTGACGACTCTCTTTCTCATAATCAAAGATATCTAGGTCGCGCAGCTCAGACTCCACATACTCCCAATTCAAAGTTTTTCCCAATTTTTGCTCCATGACGTAAATGTCCGCCAAGGTGCGAACTCCCGTTCCTCTACTGTGGTAATGCTTATACGCGTGAGTTATAGCAAACACATAAAAATCCTCCTGCGTAAAGTTAAAACGATATGGATTATACTCATCCTGAATCAATCGCTGCTTTACATTGATATACTTTTCATGAAACTTCTCATATAACTCAAGATAAAGCTCTACATGCATCTCAAAGTTATAGATCGGCGGCTTTTCATACGCATCGTCGTTAATTTTGCCGTATGATTCCACAGTGTAACCACGATTTTGGAAAATTTGTTTTACATCATTGCGTTTTTTCTCATCGAAAAGTATATCGTTATCAGCCATTTCACGCATGCCAAATTTAGGATACCAGTCTTTTAAGATACTGCCCTTCAGCGGCATATACCAAATGCCATTCTTTGCAAATTCTTTCTCCAATTGATGACGTTCAGTATCCAACAAGAGATTTTTCCTTACTGCTTTATTTTTGGCATCAATCCATTTCAGCCGTGTACTTTCCTCAGCATTGCGAAATGTATCCGTTTGTTCCAAAGCCATACAAACCATTGCAGAAACAGAATGCGCCTTTGCTGTCTGGAGCAGTTTTTCCAAATCTGCTCCAACAAGGGCTTTCTCTTCTGGCTTTGCGCCTTGTATGGAACAGGCCATAAGATAAAGCAAAATTTTCGAAATATTCTCCATTTTATGCTCCTTTAATAATAGCTGAGTTTAGTACCAGTGGTCTGGCACCCGGTTTTTGATGCCATCTTTAGAAAAAGACAGCTCTCTGTCAAAAAATTCGGTCTGATCTGCGCGGTGCGTAACCATCAGAACCGTTTTGTCGGTCATGCGGCGCAGATTTTCCAGTAACTTCCGCGCAGTTGCTTCGTCCAAGGCACTGGTAGCCTCGTCCAGCATCAGGATGGGATGCTCTGAGAACACGGCTCGGGCAATGGCGATGCGCTGCATCTGTCCTTCAGAAAGTCCCTGTCCGTGTTCGCCCAGCGTAGTATCCAGCCCTTTTTCCAGATTCTGCACAAAATCCTCTGCGCAGGCTTTGGAATTTCTGGTGCAGTCGAGTTTACATCAACCGATCAGGCAAAATCTCAGTGTAAATAAAGCTGTTCTCCCCTTCATGCCTCATCAGGGTAATGGTCATATTATTAATATCAGCTCAGTAGCTGCTGTAGCCCATATTCCGTTCCAGACCTTCTACAGTCTTTTGTGCAAGATTCTTCCCGCGGCAGTGCGAGAAAAAATCGTAGGAAAAATATATGGGTAAAGCTTTACTCGTGCAATTCCAGCGGCAATCCGTCCGGGTCATGGAAGAAAGTCATCTTCTTTCCAGTATAATCGTCAACCCTAATAGGCTCACATTCGATTCCTACCGCTGTCAGCTCTTTCACCGTCTGCTCCACGCTATCAACGCAAAACGCAAGGTGACGCAAACCACATGCCTCCGGGCGATTCACACGCTTCGGAGGATTTTCCTCTGCGAAAATCTCCAACTCCGTAAGCTCATTGACACGCAGATCTAGCTTCCAGTCCTTTCGCTCCTGGCGATAGTTTTCTCTGATGACAGAGAATCCCAGCTTGTTCACATAGAAATCTTTTGCTGCTTTGTAGTTGGATACGATGATTGCAATATGATGTATTTTTGATAAATTCATTTTTCTAATGCTCCATTTCTTTTACTTTTGTTCTTCTTTGTTTAATACCAGATGGCTGGCATATCCCCACTGGCATCTAATTTTTAAACTTTATTCCCTTTATACTTTTTAAGATCATATCCTTATTCTTTTCGTGGAGATAGACCTTATTCAATCTGGACTTCTTGTATTTCAAATAAGTACCTTCGGTTTGCTTAATCAACAGTTTGGTAAAATATCGCTCCCAACTGAAGAAATCGCTACTATCAATATATTCTTCTGGAGTCTGTAGAATTTCACGAACCACATTTTCCCTGAGTAATCCTGAGTTCAAAATAATCCATTCAAAGGACTCTGGCAAATACAAATGAATATTCTTTCTTGCTTGGCATTGTTTATATAATCGGTTCATTTCTGCTCCAATAGCAGCTCCATCTGCAATTACACAGACCTGCCTGGTGTCCACTTTTTGTAGCAAGTCAAAAATCTTTGTTTTCCCATGTGCACTTTCACACTCCAGATTCTGATCTTCACTCACTGAGCGAAAAAAATCATATCCAGAATTTGAATCTTCAACGATTATTTTTTCTGGTTTTATTGGTAAAATATTTTTGTCAGAATATATCCTGTACATCTGCTGATATACTTTTCGTGTATTCTGGTATTTTCCCGAAGAATGCAAGCCATATATTTCCTCTACACTATAAGGCAAATCATATAAATTTTCTCTGGTGATCAGCACATAATAATTATCTGAATTCTGAATTGCAGAAGCGAATTCCTCTGTGTTAATAAAAACATTCTCCTCATCAATAAAAATAATGCTCTTTGAAATACTCTCAAGTATTACCTTCCAGTTTCTGCCTTCCAAAACCCTACAAGGGACATCACAGTTCACATCAACTCCACTATCAGCTCCCAGATTTTCTGCCTGCCGCAACATATTGATCAATGTGGTTTTTCCAGTTGCACTGTTACCCTGAATAATTGTAATATTTCGTCTTATATCAAACTCATAATGTAATCTATTATTTTGTACAATAACCTTATGCAATCCTTTCATACATAATCACCTTATACATACAATCCTGCAACATTGACAAACTCTAGCATATTATGAACTACTTCTCCGGTATTCAAAATTTTCATTTCAAATTCAACATCTCCAAATTCCATAATATGTCTGAGATTAATTGTCAAATCTTTGCTTTCAGCAATTTTCATGATCCATTTTACACAGTTATCCCCACACGCTGATGCATTAAAAATTCTTCCAGTCTCATCAAATAGCATCAATAAAATTGTCTTTACGCCCCCAGACAATTCTTTAGGTGAAATAGGACCCAAAACTGGGCTTTCAATCAGATGTGCACTTACTACATCAGATTTATCCACATCCCTTATAATCTCAACAGACCGTTTGTCTGTGATCCATTCATCCTCATAACGATTATCAAAATAAACCGGTGGGTAATAAACTGCCTCGTCCATTTTTCCCAGGTACACACTCAACATAATTCTACTCCATATTCCATTTATTAATTAGATTTTGCCTAGAGGCTGACTTAACTAGGCTAGCACACAATGACCTTTTCTGGTCAAGCCAAGGAGACAGTATTTAAGCCGGGTGCACAATAAAACAGCCACCACACCTGTCCCCACTGGCTCACTATGCCTTATATTCCATACTTCCTTGCTGCCCATAGAATCCCATGCGCAGAGCTATTGCAGCAAATCTCGTTATCCATCACCATACTGACCGCCTGTTCTAACGGCATGACCAATACCTCGATTTCTTCTGTCGCGTCCAAATGCTGCCCACTGACCTTACGGCAATGATCTGCAAAGTATATGTGCATATAGTTTGTAAGCTTCGCGGAACTTTCTACTGTTCTTCCAATAAACTGCCAGTCATCAGAAATATAACCTGTCTCTTCTAGCAGTTCTCTCTTTGCAACCTCCAGACCTTCCTCTCCCCTTTCAAAACCACCTGCAGGGATCTCAATCAAGTCTCGGCCATAACAATATCGATATTCTTTTTTCAATATGATATTTCCATAGTCATCTAATGCTACAATTGCCGCCGCCTCGTTAATCGTAATGGCATAAAAATCATCAATATGTTGTCCATTTGGAAGCTCCACAGCATCTTTTCTCACCTTCACCCACTTAGTATCAAGCAGCGCTTGTGAGCATATCGTTTTCCATTTATCCATGCTTTACCTCTAATGTTATTACGTGGTAACTGTCACATAGTACCTGAATCTGGTAACAATGTGATCAATGCCCTCACTGGCTTTTTAATTTTTATTTAAGGCAGCTACCACTCTCAGTATATCACAATTTCATACATTTTTACAGACACTTTCTTACCTTCATCACCGCACAATACATCAATCCGCCTATTATTCCATATCACTACTGCTGAAAATGGCACCATCATAATCACGTTTTCAATGCACTCGGTTGTCAGCTTCTGTTCGCCATTCACTGTCTCCCAGATTCCCCAGCCGCCCATGACCTTGGACAACAGGTTCATCCACAGATTACGTTTCAATAATGTTCGTTAGTACCATGGGTCAAGTAGACGTACCTGTAACCTTGCTGTCTACGCTTAGCCTGTAACCTTGCTGTCTACGCTTAGCCTGTTACATTACTGTAATACACTCAAGACCCGCTTCAAATGCTGTGGTTAGCAGCTTATTTGACAGGATTTCCACCTGTCGGATTGCACGCCCTTAGCCGGACGCACGGTCTGGCACGCAATTTTTTCTTCTATGATTCCTCTTCTTGAAAATTCATTTTCTCCCAATAAAGCGCGGATAGCATCTACCACCGAGCTCTTTCCATAGCCATTCTCACCGACTAACAAATTCAATCCCTTTGAAAAGGAGATTCTACCGCATCAGAAAACATCCTAAAATTTTTAATTGAAATCTTTGATAGATACATGCTGTTCCACCTTCCTCAGAATAGTTATTCTATAGTACCAGGGGGCTAGCACTGGATGACCCAAATCAAACATTTTCTCGAACATCTAGCTAAATGGCATTGACGAGTGTTCTTCTGGCTCTTCAGAGCCAAAACATTCCTCTCAGCTTCTCGATCTCATCATACGGAAAGCACTCGGCAGTTCCCTCGTTTTCCTCCAGATACTTGACGATCTTTCCTGCCAGTTCAATTCCCTCCCGACTGTGTCTCACGCCACCATTTGCTTTCTGAACGCTCTCTTCTTCTTTTCTTGCCACACACACTTGGTCATAGATTTCCAGCTGATTAATTATTTTTCTTACGCCAGAATAATAGGCAGATTCATTACTTTCAGTCGGATAGCCGAGTGAGCCGTAAAGAGCGTAAAGCCGCCACATAATGCCTTCGGCATTCAAATCCATCGGCATATAAATTCTTACATTGTCATCTGGCAGAATACCGCCTTCAGACTTTTTCTTTCCAGTGACTGCTTTCTCCATGTCATCTTTTGTTTCATATGGTACTTTTCCTGCCAATAACAGATCATTGACATAGAGTACTTCTTCTGGGATTGGGTGAATATCTAACTTGTAATGCATATAAAACACGCTCCTTTCTTAAATTCCACTCCATATTCCATTTATTAATTAGATTTTGCCTAGAGGCTGACTTAACTAGGGGTTAACACACAATGACCTTCTCTGGCTAAGCCAAGGGGACAATAATTACGCCGTGGCACAATAAAACAGCCACCACACCTGTCCCCACTGGCTCATTCGATAATTCGAATAATATTGTATATCTGTACCAGTTGGCAGAAGATTCACCACTTACTTATGCAAGCTTGCATTGAAGGAAAATGGCTTACAGGATTATGTGGATGCGATAAATGAATTTAATTAATACCTATACCAGTCCCTCCATACACACTTGTTGGGACTGGTCTTTTTATTCACAGATTACTTTCTCATATTTATGATATGTAATTGAAACCCCTGTCATCTCCTCCAAACTATATGTCCCCTTTTTTTAAACAATCGTTTCCCCTTGTATTTCGCAATCCATAACCACAAATTTGCCATCATAATTCGATACTATAGCTCTATTCTGTTCAATAACCTCATATGATTTCTTGTCACTAATTTCATAGTCCATTTTTATTGCAATTCCTGTTGCTACATTCATAACATATAGCAGCAGTACTATTGATAATACCATCTTTTCAACTATATTGTATTTTCTATTTTTCCAAAAGAAATTCCTGATTATTATAAAATATGCTATCATTATGTCCGCAATTAAAAGCACTATAATTGTCACATAATTATCTACAATTTGTCTCAACCATGTCCAAGGAATAATTTCTATCAAGTTAATTGTATATAATACATTTTGAATAAACAAAATACACACCGTAAAAAGAAACATCAGTATCACATATATCTTGCTGTTAATTTTTTCACTTATATACGAAAATATGAAGGGATAGGCAAACAGAAAAAATGCACATAAAGCAAAAATCAATTTATTTTCGAACATTTCTGTTCCACTAAAATACTTTCCATCTATCCCATAAAAACTTGCGCATGAAACAGAAAAGCTCTTTGAAATCACCAAATTCATTGTTCCTACCAAAGTAATAAACGCAGCTAAACCAGTACCCAAAATATTCCATACATTATCTTTCAAAAATTGCTTGACTTTACTATCTCTTGTACTTTTATACGCATTCCCTTGACTGTCTACAATCTCTTTACGTTGTTTATCTTGCATATCTTCATCCTTCCCGTAAAACCTAAATTTAATTTAATTAATATTATAATACAGAATACACTTTATTCTTTGTCTTACCATCGCCTTTAAGAATCTCTAGCTTTTCTGCTTTTGACAACAAACGACTTGCCGTCTTTACCTCAACACCCAACAATTCTGCCGCAATAGCACTGTTTATTTTTTTATTTCCATTCAAATACTCTAAAACAACCTGCATTCTGGCTCTTTCCAATTCGTTTAGTACCAGGGTCGAGTAGACGCACCTTTTGCAAGATGCGCCCCTCCAAGGAACCGGACGTGCGGCTTTCCCGCATCCGGCTCTTTACGAAACGCATTATTCAACAATTATCATTCGTATACGCTGACATACACTCTTCCTTTGGCTAACTGGTTTTCTTTCCAGCATTGTGTTTAACTTCTGTATTGCTTTATGACAGTTTCTGTTGGGACGAAATCCAATCATTTCATCATACAAACACGGTTCAAACACCGCTTCCAGTAGTCTTCTCAATGCTTCTTGTACCAGCTTGTCTTCATAGCTGTAGATACTCAGTGGTCGCATCTTTCCGTTATCCTTCGGAATCTCAACCAGTCTTGCTGGCTTTGGTTTGTAGGACTTCTTCTTGATTCTTTCCACTAAGGATTCTAGGTTTTGATCAAGATTTCTGCTGTATTCTTCTTTGGTTATCCCATCAATTCCTACTGCTTTGTCTTCATCCATTTCCTCATGGCAGCTCTTTAACATTTCTTTGTTAATTAGATGCCCAATTGACGTGAATACCATGTTTGGATTTTCTCTTGATAACTGTGATATTCTCTCCAATTTCGTTTCCATCAGATCTCCTATCTCTATGTATAGCTGATGTTTCCTCTTTGATATAGCTTCGCAGACCAGAACGATGAGGAACCGCTCTCTCTCGACTTCCCTCTGGTATTTATTTTATTCATACCTTCAACGGTACTATTCGGGTCTCCTACTGCCCATATTTCCTTTGTTTTGCTTCTTTTAATCGCTCAACATACCCTATCTCAGCACTTTAATAGGGAAAATATAGGCTCTCTCCAGTTGACGTACAATCCTTGTATAGCATGAATAGTTCCCTCCGACACCGCAGAGCTGTGTGAAATCTCACCTTAACGATAAACCCACATGTTGCCTTCCCCTCAGACCACAGAGTCGGCACTCCGATTTATAGTATTTCGGCGCTCAATTGCTGTCCCTGCAACCTTGCTGTCTACGCTTAGCCCATTACATTACTGTAACACACTCAAGACTCGCTTCAAATGCTGTGGTTAGCAGCTTATTTGACAGGATTTCC
>ERZ772854.1659-NODE-1659-length-19982-cov-7.971145_pt1 | contig 19982 bp, 22 predicted proteins | sample MGYA00580844_ERZ772854 | MGnify/ENA primary metagenome ERZ772854 (study PRJEB29015, sample SAMEA2737727) | human gut metagenome | biome: human gut; feature: human-associated habitat; material: faeces | place: China | collected 2012 ...
GTGAAAACAATGGTGTACTTGGAACAACAGTGCTTTATACCTATGATGCAGGCGGCAACATGACTTCCCGAAAGACATACGCATATACAGAAGGAACACCACAGACCCTTCAGAAAAACGAGACTCTTTCATACCGAACTGATGGCTGGAGGGATCAGCTGGTATCCTTGAATGGCTACCGCTATGTCTATGATGCAGGTGGAAATCCGACCTTATTACGAGGCGTTCCATTAACCTGGGGAGAAGGACGACGCTTAAAGCGAGTAAGTCTCTCATGGGGAACCGTGGATTTTGCTTATGACAGCGATGGAAAGCGTGTCAGAAAGACAAGCGGAGGAAATACCACAACGTATTATTACAATGGAAATGTGCTGAGTGGTCTGGTGAGAAAAGCATCCAAGGATGCAGGAACTACAGGAACGGGTACTACGGTACAGTTTGTGTATGATACGCAGGGAAAGCCATTTATGCTGCGATTAAATGGAAAGACGGATTACTTCTATCTGTATAATGGCCTCGGAGATGTTGTAGGTCTGGTTGACAGCAGCAATCAGGTAGTGGTAAGATACCAGTACAACAGCTGGGGTAAGGTAACGTCCACACAGGATACAAGTGGCGTGTCCCTTGCAACGCTGAACCCATTCCGCTACCGAAAGTATGTCTACGATCCAGAGACAGGACTGTATTGTCTGGGAAGCCGCTATTACGATCCAGAAGTTGGAAGGTTTGTGAATGCGGATGATCCTGGTACAATTTTTGCAAAGCCACAGGAATTGTATAACAAGAACCTGTATGCGTACTGTGATAATAATCCGGTAATAAGAGAAGATATTCAGGGATATTTTCCAATACCATGTATTGTAGGAGCAGTTGTAGGAGCAGTCGTCAGTGGATTTTCCTATGTACTTTCGAGTGGAGGTGAGATAGATGGTGTTGAGCTAGCAAAGTCTTGCTTAGTGGGTGCGGTTTCAGGAGCATTAGCACCATTGGATCCATTGAAAGGAAAAGTGCAGTGGGTAGTAGCCGGTGCCGCACTCATCAATGGAATTAATACTGCAATTAATACAGAAGGTGGATTTTTAACACGTTGTGTGTGTGGAGGATTGGAAGCTGTTGGTACATATGTTGCAGGCGCTACCGCTAATAGTTGGACTTCTCCAGAGAATGTAATTTTAGCGACGAAAGCAGCACAGATAATTGGAAATGCGGCAGTAGGATATACACTTGGTCAGACGGCAGAGCTTGCGGTAGTAGGAGTTTCAGCAGCAATCACTTCAAAGCCATCAGCAGCAAAAGCTAAGACTACAAGTGTGACAAAACCAAAAATAAAACTGAATTCGACTCCTTATGTTAAGAGTATAACTTCAGCATCGGGAAGAAAAAAAGTTGCTAATAAGGTGAAAAAGTCGTCACCGAGAAACGCGAAATTTCGTAAAATATGCATGGCATAAGTTAAAGTAAACGAGTTTATTCAGGCAGAATAGATACTTCTGCCTGAATACTATGAGAGGAGGAATATGAGAAAGAAATGTATTTGGAATTGGAATTGGCATGCAAGAAAAGAAATAGAATATTGGGATGAATGGGGAAAATGGCATGGCTTTTTTACGGCACTATCATTTATAGGAAGTATTATTTTTATTATAGGTATTCCAATTCCGTATTTGATTGAATATTTTTTAGTTATATACGAAGAACCCTTTCAATATGCAATAACTGTAATACTGTTAACACTTCCATTTGTACTTTATATAGAGACTGTCTTTTATGAGAGAACATATGGAGGGATGCTTGGGGATGGAGTTTACTATTTAAATGAAAATGGAATTCAGATGGAATATTACCCTCACATTTATAGAGAAATTCGTTGGGAAGATATTGATATAATTGAGAGAAGAACATTTTCAACTGGTTCCCGTGAAGAAGCCATATATGGTGTACGAGAAATTTTTTTTATTTGTAAAAAGGGTTGTACTGAAAAAGAAAAGAAACCAAAGCCTAGAAGTGGACTTTTTTATGCAAACCATAGAAAAAAGATTGTATATATTGGATATTCAAAAGAGCGAGAAGTAGAGTTTCGTAAATATTGGAGTAAAGAAATTCGAGATCAACGAAAATGGACTAAAGGGTTGACATTTTTTTAAAAATGAAATTTTACAGTACTTGATTTTAAACGTTTGATTCAAAAACTAAAATATAGATCATTATGGGAATTCAGAAAAAACTAAAAAAATTTCTGAATCTCCTGTTTTTTGTCCATGGTTTGTCCTAGTCGGTACGCTATACTAACGCCATCAAACAAAACAAGTTCACGAAATGCAGGGTCAGGAACCGGCAACATGTTCAGTTGCCATCGCCAACACAGGTTGGTGATACGATCACTTTGGAGATTGATGGAAGAGAAATAGACATCGAAGTAGAAACAGTACCAGATGTTTATGAAAATTATTTAAGAAAACAGGGGTGACCAGACATGAACCGGGTCACATCCATCGGGGACAGGTTTGGCGGCCTTTTAATTGGGTACGTTGGCCTGATTGCTGTCCCAGTGACGCAGTGCCAAGTACTCTTACAATTTTCAGCCATTGAATGACCGTTGTAATAGTGCTTGGTAGCAAGTTCTTGCTATATCATTTTGGAATAAAAGCTGTTATCATATCGAAATACCACGTGGACACTAATTGAGCCAGTGTACCCAATAAAAGAGCCGGCGTTTGATGTGACCCCCAAAAGTTAGACTTTTTAGCGTAGCAGTTTTCGGCTGCTACGCATTTTTATGCAGCCAAGTGGGTGAGCCGATATTCCACTGGACTCATCCAACCTAGTTTTTCTTTTATTCGTTGTTCATTATAATACTTTATGTATCGTTCAATTTCCTTTTTCAGTTTCTCGTAGCTGTAATACACCTCTCCATAGTACATTTCTTGTTTGAGTAATCCAAAGAAATTTTCCATAACAGCATTATCATGACAGTTACCTTTTCGTGACATACTTTGAAAGATTCGTTCTTTCTTTAATTTCTGAACATATGTCTTCTTTTGGTACGCCCATCCCTGATCCGAATGAAAGGTTCTTCGGTATGGACAATCAGCCGTTCTCTCAATTGCTTCTTCTAATGCGTCTGCTACATTTTTAAATGAGGCAATCTTACTTATGCGGAAACTTATAATTTCTCCATTATACATATCCATAAATGGATCCAGATACAGCTTATTCATTGTCATATGGCCTTTTTTATCTACTTCATAATACTTGAATTCGGTTGTATCTGTAGTAATTTTCTGATGGGGAATCGATGTATAAAATCTTCTACGAATTCTATTTTTGACCGTTTTTCCCACTTTACCTTTGTATGAATTATACTTTCTGCTTTTTCTGGTAAACGATGTTACCTGTAATCCAAGTTTCTTCATAATTCGTTGAACTTTCTTTTTATTGACAACAAGTCCTTGTTTCCGCAGTTCTCCAAATATTCTTCGATACCCATAATTCTTATTCTTCTCTTGAATTTTCTGTATCTTTTCTTCAAGATCTTGATCTGGATTTTCTCGGTTAAATCTCTTTTGCCAATACATATAGGTTGCTTTTGCCATGCCAGTATACGAGAGAAGGTCTTTTAGTTTGAATTCTCTTCGGAGACTGTTGATGATTCGCGCCGTTCTCTCATTTTTGCTTCGTCCTCTAATCGCAGTCTCCTCAGTTCTTTTAAAAACGCATTCTCTATTCTTAACTCATGAAGCTCCGCTTCTAATTCTTTTACATGTTCAATACTTGTATCAGTATCTTCTTTCTCAAATCTTGAAAGAATTTTTCCATTTGGCGTATTCGTATCCAATGCTTTCTGTAGTCCTTTCTTTTTTGGCCTTAATGCATCAGGACCGCCAGATCGGTATTGACAAACCCAGTGAGAAATGAGATTCGGATTTATAATGCCTGTTTGCAAAGAGACTTCCTGATACGAAAGTTTACTAGACAAATATAATTTTACCACAGTAAGCTTTTTTTCAAAAGAGTAGTTGAAAGTTTTTTGCGAAATTTTTGGTCCATCATCTCCATACATTTGATATGCAATAATCCATCTTTGAAGTTGAGAACGATTTGAATAACCATACTTTTTAATAACAGTACGTATTCCGCCTTCACCATTCAGATAGGCAGTAACGAGTGCCTTCTTTTGTTCAAAACTATATTTAATCATAAAAGCCAACCTCCCAAGTGTTAGATTCTTGGTCTAACTTTTGGGTGTCGGATCAGTTCCTGTCCCCCTGGCGGTTCTTTTTTTATTTAAAAGAGTTTTTTGAAAACTTTTTTTTGCGATGATACAATATACCAGTAAAGAGAAAAAGCATAAAGCTGAGATGGCAAGCTTTAAAAGCAAGTTTTAAACGTAAGCTTCAAATGCAAGTTTCAAATGAAAACTTCAAATGCAAGCTACAGCTGCAAAGTACAAGTGCACTGTAAAAATACACGATACAGAAAGGATAAGGGATGTCTGACACAGAATTTGAATTATTTGTCATGAACGCAGGGCCGGATATTCTGAGGTTCTGCCGTATCATTACAAATAATAAAGAGCAGGGAGATGAGCTATATCAGGACGCGATGGTTTTGTTATTGGAAAAGCGGGTGTCATTGAAAGCAGAGCAAAATAGCAAAAGCTATGCGTTGTCTGTTGCTGTTTTGCTGTGGAAAAACAAAAAGAAAAAATATGCAAACCGTATGCGAATCGCGCCAGTCAGCAGCTTGGAAGAGCATCAGGAAACGGTTTCTTCATTTGCGGCGGATTGGGACACGACACCGGAACAGATGATGATCAACAAACAGGAGATTGCAGAGGTGAGAAATGCAGTGCAGATGCTACCAGAAAAATATCGAATTCCAATCTGCTTAAGTTACAGTGCTGGGCTGACAATGGAAGAAATTGCAACATGTATGAAAGTGCCGGTCAATACGGTGAAAACAAGAATCAGAAAGGCAAAATCAATTTTAAAACAGGAATTGGAGGCGAGAGGAATTGACAGATGAGCGATTTGAACAGTTGATGAAGCAGGCATTGAAGCCTGAAATTGATGAGCGAGATGTTGTGATCCAAAAAAATACAAATAATTATAAAAACAGAATGAAACGAAAAAGAAGGTTGCGTGTCTGTATAACAGCAGGAATTGCTGCGGCTGCCTGTGTGGTTGCAGGTGTGCAGCTCAATCGTTTTGGAAATGGACAAGTACCGTATACAGAAACAAAGCAGGATTTTGTTACAAACAAAACATCATCTGCATTTTCACTTTGCGTTTATGCATCGGAGCTCAGTTCGGAAAATTCGGTGGCGTTAAACAATGAGAACGGAAATTCATGGGTATTCGGTATGAGATCAGACAGTGATATGCTCAGCTATTGCATCGCTTTTCCTGTTTCGTGCAAAGGTGAACAGATAAAGCAGATCACATATACGATTAACAAGGGGGCGTTTCAGATCATCGGGGAGAATCCTGAGAAGTTTTGCACACAGATGACTCTATATACAGAGCAGACAATGAATTTGCCAAGAATTTCCCAAAACAAGGAGCAGCAGGAAAGTGTTCTGTATTGTACTTCCTATACCATTGATTATGAAAATCAGGATGCGGGGTGTTTTGTTAATATTTGTGGATTCACGGCGGATGATGAGCAAACGGAAAACTTATTTTTTAAGAGTGAATCAATTGAGGCAGGAAAATGGACAGAGGAGTTAAATTCGATTCTTTTCGATAAAATACAGGTTACAGTTTGTGTAGCGTTTGAGGATGGCACAAATAAAACTCAGACGATTGCAATAGCGGCAGCAGCTAGTGATGCAAACAGTACGTATGAGAAAGGGCAGACACAGAAGGAGAAATTGATTCAGTATGAGATGAGGTGATCGAATGAGAAAACGAGGAAAAGTGAAAATTGTTTTGACTGTTTTTATAATAGTATTATTTTCTTGTACAGCGGTGATAGGCAACAGTAGAACAGGCGTGATTGAAAACGTGATGGCAAAAAATGCTGCCGATGTAGATATTCTGACGATTAAATCAAGAGTATTCACAGGGGAGGAGATCATTAAAGCATGGCTAGACACGGATACACTTGATGAGAATTGCTTAACGGTATTAGCGCAGCGTGGGACGGCAGCAGTCACGACGACCTATGATACTGGAAAGCAAAAAATAACAGTGAACTGGAATCAGGGAGCATTTAACGGTGCCATTGTTCGGATAAATGGACGAGAAGAAAAAAACAGAGAAGAATGGACAGCCCGTTGGTTAAAAACTTTTGAGAATCTTGGAATTTCAGTCGATGATTCTTATGAAAAAAAGTGGCAGGGTGAAAATAATGATGAAGAACATGATATTTATTATATAGAAGAAAATGGAATTCATCTGTGTCCAAATGGCTATTCACTGGGTGATTTGGGACAATGTTGGGGACAGTCAATTGATATTACAATTGAGAAAGATGGTTATTTTGTATCCTTTAATAATGTACCAGAAGTAATTGCACGGGAAGAAAAGAAAGGACGAAAGCTGATTTCTAAAGAGGAAGCCATACGGGCATGTCTTGACAATTATTTTCGGGATCAGAATGCGGAGGATGAAGCGGGCGTATTAGTAGAAGAGGCCTCCTGTGACATGGAATACCTGATGATTAATAAAGGATCCGAGAATGACGAGAGTGTGTGTGATATTGGCTATTATGTGCAAATTCCAATGTCCTATACAGACGGTGGAAATCAGTATGTGATTGAAGGTTTTGTCGATGGAGAATACCCGTATTGCTATGCGACTGCAATGACGGCAAATGTTAATCAAACAGATCAGAGCGAATAGGAACGGAGGGATGCATATGATCAGACGGGAAGCAAGGCGGATTGTGACGTCTCCGCTAGCATGGTTTTGTGTCGTGATCTACGCGGCAGTTTTGTTGATGGGAATTGCAGAGACGTTAAAAATAAAAGAGGCAATATCGGATCAGGGCTGGTTAGATTTGTTGTGTGTGTCAGAAGAATATGGCATTACAACTTTGGTGAAAAATCTGGTATTTCCGATGAGTGTTGCATCGGTCTATTTTGATGAAAAAAAGGGAAAATGTGATTGGGTAAAAATGATGCGGACAAGTCGGCTTCGCTATTGTGTTACAAAAGCAATCGCGGTATTTGTTGGCAGCATTTTTCTATATATGATGAGTGTGTTCCTATTTATTGCAATTGGAAGCATGATGCATCCTGAGATTTTAAAGACTGACAATAATTTGTATTTTCTGGTCGGTGAAATGTGGCAGAAGTGGATCCAGGATGGAATGTATTGGGGTGTATTCTTTTTGTATGTAGTTTTGAATTCGCTTCAAGTTGCTGCGTGGTCCTCAATGTTAGGGTTATGTGTTGCTGCTTTTAGTGAAAATCGATATGTGGTTGCAGCTGTTCCTTTTTTTATCAATAGAATATTTCTTTATCTGGGAGACATGATTGATTGGCTTTCGATCGTTAGTCCATATAGCTATCAGCCAATACAGTTTTGGTATACCGGTACGCAGGTGGATCTTTTCTGGCTGGCTTTTAAAAATTTGGCAGTAATGTTTTTATTTACCTGTATTTTTATAGAGGAAATGAAATGGAGGTCATTACATGGCTGATAGAAGAACAAAGAAAACGGCAAAACAAATCTTTGGCTACGCACGTCTGAATTTTCATATGGGAATGCGTCAGGGAAAAAATCTGGCTGTTTTATTGTGCATGGGCTGCTTTTTGCTTTATTATCTCGGTGGCATTCGTGGGTATCTGGCATCGGCAGAAGAAACGGTCAGTGTGCAGGAGTTATTCCTGGCTATGATGAATACACATTATACGGCAATGACAGTCTGGGTTGGCTATCTGCTTGTGATCTGTGATATTCCATATAGTGAGAAGGGGATTTACCCATATCTTATTCGCACATCTCGAAAAAGTTGGTTACTTGGTCAGATTTTATATCTGTTCTTGGTAACAATTTTCTATTTTTTTTATGTGGGACTAGTGCTTGCAGCAGCAATTGTTCCTCATATTTCATTTCGTATCTCGTGGACAAATGCTTTTGTCAAAATGCTGAATGCACCATGGAGATGTGGAATAAAGAATTATTTTTCTTTTACGTTTTCGCTAATAAAGCATAATTCACAGTATGTTGTGGTAGTACGACAACTCTTTTTATGTCTGCTTGTTTCGATGACTCTTGGCATGTTGACAATGGCGATTCATATGCTGTGGAAAAATGGCCCCGGTATATTGGTTGGCGCAGTGGCTCTGGCATGTGATTATCTGGTAACGGCGGTATTGGATGCGATTGTAGGACTTCGCTATTTTTCACCTCTTACATTGAGTCGAATTTCAGCACTCAGTACCAGCGTAAATGATCGGTTCAATCCATCATTTTCGTATGCGTGCCTATTTCTTGGCGGTTTGTTTGTGGTTTCACTGAGCATTAGCATCTGGAAATTAAGGCGCTATGAGTATGGGCGATAATGAGTATGGCCCATAAGCCAATAAGGGTGTACAAGAACTATTTTTGAGAGAAAGGATGCAAGATCAATAGTCAATGTTTTTCGGTCTAACATTATAATTATATAGGAAGGAACGTGACGTGTATGAGTGATTATATTCAATTAACAAATATCAGTAAAACGTTTGGAAAGCAGACTGTGTTGCAGCCGCTTACAATGGGGTTTGAGGAAGGAATGATTCACGGCATTATCGGGCGAAATGGTTCTGGTAAAACCGTTTTGATGAAAATGATTCTGGGTATTTTGCAGCCGACAACGGGAACGGTCATAGTGGGAGATAAGCGAATCGGAAAGGATGTGGATTTCCCAGAGAGTGCGGGTGCGATCATTGAGACGATTGAGTTTATTCCATATATGAGTGCATATCAAAATCTGGCAGACATCGCAGCGATGCGCGGCAATCTGTCAAAGACTCAAATAAAGGAAGTGCTAGAGATGGTCGGCTTAGGAAATGTCGGAAGAAAGCATGTATCAAAGTTTTCCATGGGAATGCGACAGCGCCTGGCAATCGCACAGGCAGTAATGGAGTCTCCGAAGCTTCTGATATTAGACGAGCCGATGAATGGCATGGATGAGAAAGGCGTGGAGGAGATGCGGCGGCTGATTTTAGCGAGAAAAGCGGCGGGTACAACGATCATCCTTTCTAGTCACAATATAGAAGATATCCGTATCTTATGTGATCAGGTGTACCGCATAGATGCAGGAGTTGTCATGAGAGAAGTTGAATGAGAAACTGGAGGAAAATAAAAGCTTGAAGAAAAAGTTAAAATGTAAAAAAAAAATTGACAAATACATTGCTATTCTCCGCTTAGTAGCATATAATAGATTTTATAGATACGAAGGGAGAAATGAAAATGAAGTTTGATGAATTATTTGACCAGCGTAATCTTGTGGCGATGAATTTGAAAAATTGCATTCGAGATCGTGGCTTTACGAAGATTTCTCTTGCAAAGAAGGCAAACATTTCAAGACCTACGTTGGACAAAATTTTAAATGGAAGTATTGATAATAAAAGTACATTTGACAAACATCTTCAGAAGATTTTAGCTGTTTTGAATCTTTCAGTAGATGATCTTGTCTTTTTTGAAGCTAAGCCCAAAACGGTAGATGTGGTATATTCTGAGAATGCACCAAATGATTATCAAATGAATAAAAAGGCACAAAAGCAATATGGTTTGCTTATGGATGTTCTTGATCTTTGCGAAATTTATTATTGAGAGGTATATCGTTATGAGCGAGAAAATTGTAGCAGGGAATCTTGATGAGGTAATAGGTAAGAATGTAGAGATTCGCGATGAAATGCGAGAAAAAGCACTTCTGATACGTACAAATTGGAATAGAATGCAAATTAGTTCGTCAAATCAGTTGGCAATGCAGATTTTAAAGCTTTATGGGCTGGTTCAAATGCCACTTGATAATCAGTATTGGAGTGGGGCAATTTTTGTAAAAAAAGGTAAAAAAATTCCAGTAATCAATACTGCATTACCTAGAGCAAACCAGTATTTTACAGCATGGCATGAAATTTATCATTTGATTTATGATGCGGTTTCATTTAGTCATATTATTGAGACAGAGACAATAATGGAAGAACGCAAAGCAGAATATTTTGCGTCACTGATGCTGTTGGGAAATCTGCTGCCATATTATACAGAACTGCCAGAAATGGATTTTTTATCAAAGATATTTCATTGTATGGATACATTCAGTGCACCGTATAAGGCTGTTTTGATTGCGCTTTATGAAAGTGCAGTTCAAAATGAAAATCAAAAATTAATGTCTTTGATTAAAGAAAACTTTGATAATTCATTTTCTGATTTGGCAGATAGGTTTCGGAAACTTGGATTAGATGATAACCTAGTAAGACCATCCTATGTAATAAATGTTGGAATATTGCAAGCAAAAATACAGGAACGAATCAAACAAGATCCTGACTTGAATTACAATTATGAGAATGAGCAGTTTTTGAGTAACATTATAAGAGAAGCTAATTTAATGATGGAGGAGAAGAATGCTTAACATACCAGAATATCGGAATTATAGTGGTGAAACAAAAATTGCTCTCATGGATAATTCGACAGTTGCTTTTTTAGAACAAGTTGAGCGTGCGGGGATATCTGCAAAGGAATTGCTAATTGCATTCAGTACTATTATACTCACTGAAGGGAGCGGAATATAATGCTGAGAATATTGATTTTAATTACATGTATGTTTCTTTTTCCAGATATTTATGGAGTAAGTATATTTCAATTTTGTGGTCGCTATGAATATAATTGCTACTACTATGATGGAAAACTGTATATGAATTTGGCAAAAATACCATGTCATGAATTAGTAATTACGCAAGTCGATATAAGTAATAATTGTTTAGATGGATATTTATATGATTTTGAAGGTGAAAAAAGATTATATCATATAGATATAGTTGCAGAAAAATGGCCGTATATATATAACAACAAAGGACAAAGAATTTCGTTCAGTTCATTGCATCAAGGAGATGAAGTCATGATATATACGAATTGGCAGACCACTGAAACAGGATATGCTGGCAGTCATTGCAACGGTTTTAATCTTAGCTGGGTGAAACAAATTGAATTATTAAAATGTCCGCATATAACGTGATATTGGTATATCGAAGTGAAAAACTCGCGTTTTTCACTCTACAAGCAAGCTAGGGGACGGGGCACAGCCCCAGCAAGCTTGTATGGCAGTCTAGGTGTCAAACCTGGCAAGATATGTAAGATGGATTACAAAAAAATCCATCTTACATATCTTGTTAGGGGAGATGTCAAAAGAGACGTTGTATCAAAAAAATATCGAGACACTTTGAGAAAGCGAATTGAAGCAGTTGTTGACACAATTTCGCCACTGTATGGTAATGGATTTACACAAGCGCACTGGAAATGGTGCGCTTGTATTCGTATAACTGCGATTTTACGAACTGCTAAAGCTTTTGACGTTAAAAAGATTGATTTATTTTGTGCGATTGTTGTCTAGCAATAAGTCATTTCTATGTTCAGCTGCAAGACGTTCTTTCGTAGCCTTTCGGCAGACTTTAAATCTGATCTGTACTACCTTTCTTCCTTGTGTGATCGGTTCAAAAGATATGTTTATGTCCGTTAATTCATTGATTTCTTTCTGAGCGATTACCAATACTTTTGTTTTAAAGAGGTTGAAATTAGAATATGATTTTACATTTTCAGTCATCAGCCTTTTCTTTAACTCGTCTAACTCAACAGTCCAATACGTTTCATGTGGTGCTATATCTTTTTCAGCTGCTTTCCTACGGTCAATTTGCCCAATCTTCATATCGTGATAAGATTTCAGAAGTTCATACAATCGAATCGAATATTGGCTTTTCATGTTGAGGATATTCTTCAAACCATAACTAAGAAATTTGTTCTTTAGATCAAATAAATACGGTGCTAAATCTTCATCAATCTTGATTTTAGCGATCCCACTTTTCTTATTTGTCGTTGCTTTGGCAAGCCATCCAACAGTTGTTTCTGATCCATCTGGAAGTGTCAGCCACATAGATTTATCACGCAAGCTTTTTAAAGTTGCTTTAACGTCGTTATAAAATTTCCCACCCGTATCAAATCCACACGTTCTGGCATAATCAACGATGCTAAATTCATATTCAAGTTGATATGGCATGTTTGAAGAGTTAGTTGGTTTAATTTTTGAGCAAATATAAGCGATTGTTCGTTGCTCAGCAACAGAAAAGTCGTACCGGCTTTTCTGCACGATTTGGTTACTTTTTGCTACAAGATAGTTTCTAGCAATATCCTTCTGGTCATTCATGATGGTTCCTCACTTTCTAGCAGATAAGTCAAGTATACTTCTTATTGCAACTTATGTCAAGTTAAGTTGCAATAGAACGTGCCAAAAGTTGCAATAGAACGTGCCAAAAGTTGCAATAGAAAATGGCTTAAAATAAGCAAAAAATGAAGGTTTTGCGCGCTTTTTAAACAGATTTTTTTCAGCCTATCGCCCTATATAAATATATATAATATAATATATAAATAAAAGAGAAATAGATAGAAATAGATTAGTGCTATCTATCGCGCGAGCGCGTGCGCGCGAGCAACCGAAAAAAATTGGCAATTCAATCAAAAAAAATGATTCTCAAAGATGGCTTTATACAACCCGAAAGATTATCTCTTGTTACGTTGGATCGCCCGACCCACTGCCCCATGGGTTCCCGTCGTGGCGATCCTGCCGCTAAGGCGGCACCACTAGACATGAAAAACGTAATTAATGGAGAAGGATAATTTTACCGTATACTTGATTTTATAAATCGCATATGCTATAATGCCATTAGGCAAAAGATGTTATCGCGTTCATGACTGATCGCAAACAAAAAACCCCAGTGCTGCAACACTGGGGTTTTTCTATGCCGTTTTGTAGCAGGTGGCTTATTCCTGAGGCTAGCTACCGCCTAGATCTCTTCGTCTAACCATTTGCACACATAGTAGGCAACTATGCTCGCCAAAACTGAGAGAAAAAAGGATAATACGGAGTTGTCCATGTTTGAAGCACCCCCTTTCTCTACCTGTATCGGGGGTGGTAGCCGCATAAGTATAACATAAATGTCAAAAAGGGTCAAACATTATCAGTTAATGGCATGGTTATGCATGTACATGTCATTAGAACGTTCTAAAATGCGTTTTAAGACATTTTAGAACATCTAATGCTAAATTGTATAGATAAGATACTAAAATTGATTTAAAAGGTATTCTAGGCGGTTACAGAGCAATTTACATTATGCGGTTGCATGAAAAAATCCTAATTTGCATCTCAAAAGCGTATTGCAATTATTCTGATACACCTTTGAGATACCTTGCAACGGTGGCAGATGGGATGTTTAACTCTGTGCCTATCTTCCTTACGCTCATGCCCTGTTCATGCAGCGTTTTGATTTGATCAAGTAGAGCTGTGTATGCACGTTTTCTTCCTGCACCAAACGGATTCTTCTCAGCTTTCAACGCTGTTTCCTTGTCTGTTTGTAATTCTACAAGCATTGCTTGCGATTCTTTCAGCTGTTGTTCAAGATCCTTGTACATGGTAAGCAGCTCATCATATCGCAACTCATTCTTTCTGATCTGATCCTGCCTGTTCTTGGCAATCCTTTTCCACTGGTCACGATCCTGAAGCAGGTTCTGATACATCGGAGAGTCGCTAACATCATGCTTTGCGTTAAGTTTGCTGTTTGAAGCTAATGCATCGGCTATTGCGGCATCACGTTGGTTGATTGCTTGTGCCAATTCTGTTTCTAGTCGTGCGATTTTTTCTTTCTGGGTTTCTCTTGCCATTTTATTTCCTCCTCATTTGAACTGTATCAAAATAATTATAATACAAAAAACTATATCATGGATCTGGTGACTTGTCAATGGATGTATCGAAACAATTATGATACAAACTACTGACACACGACGATTTTGAAGAGATTAACCTCGATTACACATGACTATGACGGGTCAACGGGGAAATTTTTCTCACTTGTCTGTAGAACTGTTCATCGCCTTTGAGTAATAGTTTCCGCGGATTTCCTGTTGCTTTAAGAAGTTGATAAATTTTTGCAAATCGCCTTCTTGAAACGGTCGTCCAAGAACGGATTCAGCAGCACCACCAATTTCAATGAGTCGTTTGGTTCTTGCTTTACGTTCAGCTTGTTTTTCACGTTGAATGATCGCTTTCTTTTGCGCTTTGATTTGTTCAATGCGCTTATCAAGTTCAGCGATTCTCTCTTCAGATGATTTTTGTTCAGCCATATTTTATTTTTCCTTTCTTTCACGTTAGTTAATTTAATAATAACATATGCTTGAAAGAAAATCCATAGCGTGATATATTCAGTTTATAGCATCCCTTAGTTTACTAAGGGCGCACTTACAGACACACTTGCTACGCAAGTATATCTGCTTAACAGTGCGCTCTCCGAGGGTTTAAGCTTCGCTCCTCAACAAAATGACAACATCAAAATGTGCGAAAGGAGAATATAACAGTATGGCAATATATCATTGTTCAATTAAAAATATAAGTCGAAGCGGTGGCAGATCTGTCGTAGCAGCTTCGGCTTATCGTGCAGGTGAAAAGTTGGAAGATCAAGAAACGGGATTGATACATAACTACACGAATAAATCAGAGGTTGCATATTCGGAAATATTTCTCTGCGAGAATGCACCGGAGGAATATCATAATCGAGAAGTATTGTGGAATGCAGTTGAGAAAATTGAGAAGCAAAGCAATGCACGATTGGCGAGAGAATGGGAAGTGGCACTGCCTAACGAGCTGACTCTTGAGCAGAGTAAGCAGCTTGTTCGAGCCTTTGCGCAAAGCCTGACGGTTGAAGGTATGTGTGTGGATGCGAATATCCACTGGAAAGAAGGCAACCATCATGCGCATATCCTTGGAACGACCAGACCGATAGAATCCGATGGACAGTGGGGAAAGAAAGAGAAGAAAGCGTATGCCCTGGATGAACATGGACAGAAGATACCGCAAATAGATCCTGCAACAGGAAAGCAGAAAATAGGTGCGAGAGGGCGCAAGATATGGGAAAGAGTCACGGTAGAAGCCAACGACTGGAACAAACCAGAAAAGGTTGAGGAGTGGCGAAAACGCTGGGCAAACCAGTGTAACCATTATCTCGAACAGGAGCATCAGATCGACCACAGAAGCCTTGAACGACAGGAAATAGAGCGAATCCCGACCGTGCATGAGGGATATGTTGCAAGGCAAATGGAAAAGCAAGGAAAGGCAGCTGAGAGGTGTGAAATCAATCGAAGTATTGCGGAAGCCAACAGCCAACTGGACACGTTAACAAGGCAACAGACACTCTTTACAAGACTAGCGACGATGCGAAAGAAAGAGGAGGAAGAAGAACATGAACGACTACAGTTTGGAGCTGCAAGAACAAATGATGAATCAGCTGGAAGAGATGCAGACAAAGATAGAGAGTTACAAGCAGAAGCTATCCGAAAGCAATACTCAATGCTTAGAAGCCACGGAGCAAGCGGAACAATATCGTTTGAAGATGAACGAAGCACAGGAAGAGTTAAAACAGCTGCGAGAAAACGTAAGCTTGAACGAGAAGAAGACGAACAGCTTGATTTCTGACATCAGAGAAAGAAACAAGCAGCTTGAGAAGGACAACAAGTGTTTGTCAAGGCAGATCGGTGTCAAGGCAGCTTGCCTTTGTATCGTGCTGATCGGTGTGATACTGGTATGTGGCACATGCAATAGTAAGACCATGAAGGAAAAAGAAGCATTGCAAAGGACTGTTGAGGAAGTAAATACAGCAGACTGGTATTTGTGCAGCAATAGAGTGCCAGTATATGATGCAGAGTATCAGCAGATGGCAAAATATGTGATGGATGGAAGGGCAGTGCAGGTTAAAGCTATTGGAGAAGAATGGGTTGAGATTAAGTCACAAGGGTTGATCGGCTACATCACAAGGGCAGATTTTGATAACTTTTTTTCTGAGATCAGCTTGAATGTAGGCTGATCTCAGTAGGAGACAATAATGTATCAAAAATATTGTGATACATATAAAACGAAGAAAGCATACATAGAAAGTTTCGGTAGCAAGATGGAAAGGGGAGTATCGAGGGGAAAACGAGGGTCTAACTGTATGATTTGTGGAAACTTGTTTCTCTAACTTATAACAGTTTCATAAAAGCTTGTGTGCTTGTTGGGATGTATATTTCTGCAGTGTATGCAAAGCGTATTCAAACTCCGCATGGATAGAGTATCATCGTCGTTCTCCTTTACAACAGAATAACTGCTATTAGAGGGCAGTACTCAACTGGGCAATTAGCGTTTTTGGAAAGTAAAAAAATGCTCAACAGTAGATGTCCACTATTGAGCATTTACTATGCTACTCGTATCCCAGCCAATAAAAAACTTCATTGCTATTTTTATACTGAGAAGAAATCAAAGAATCAAAAACCGCTTGATAAGTAAGATCCTTAGTATTTGAGAGAATCACAAATGTTTTTTCTTCCAACTTTTTTTGAGATTCATCATCTTGTGTGAGTTTTAAATAATATTGATATTCATTACCGTTGATTGAATAATGTATCTTCCAATTATCGCTTACAATTTGATAGGAAGATATGTGTTCTTTTGCGGGAACAGTTAGCTGCCAATTCGCCAATTCATTTGCGTTGCTGGCAAACAATGCCATAAAAATTATAAATTTCCAATATGCCATTATCATAAAATCACACCTTTAATTATAATAACTTACTATAACCGGAGCATAATAATATGGACAGTTCGTAACACTATGATCTACTAAATTCATTCTTCCCCATTTTGAACGAATACAATTTCCTGATAATCCAATTACAATCCCACTATGCGTAGTTCCACCATATGTCACCTTTTGTCCTACTGCTGTTGGCTGTCCTTGCGCTTTTAAAGAATAACTTCCATCATTCCAATATGCTGAAGGATCATTCATCCAAACAAATGTACTTTGTGCCCATGCAAATCCATGACAGTTGTACCAATCCGATGCAGCTGCCACAATTGATGCTCCTGGGTAATATGTATGAATATAATCTACGAAATATGCATTAGATGCAAGGGCTGCATCAGAATCAGATGAACTTGATATAGTAACCGAAACTTTAGATCCTCGTGGAGTAGTTACATATGAGCTATAACTTTGTAAATCTATACCCTGTTGATTTGCTAATATTTCATAATATGCCGATTCGCTAAAAAAATTAGGAGCTTCAAGTTCTAATTGATAATTTTGATCAACCAATGTAGAAATTTCATTTTGTTGTTCTGCAGATATAGATGCCATTTCTGGCTGTGCTAATATTGTTTCTAAAAATAATAATTTAAAATAATCTGCATTATTTAATGTTCTTGCAGTATGCATAGCTGTGAGTACTTTGTATTCACTTAAAAGTACTTCTCCTCTATCGGCTCTAGCTAATAATTCTTGCAATCCATTAAAATGTTCCTTTACAGCATAAAAACCTTCTTGCATGTTATCATAAAATAGCATATCACTAAAATACGGATAGGCTAATACAGAATTCAATAATTCTGTGGTAGTCATATTTTGAATATATTCATTTGGAATAGATAGTTTTTCAACACGTTCTGCATGATTCATGTTTGACCAGTCACTTGTAGATATCACCGATTCATAATTATACACATCATCTGCATAACTATAGCCAATACCGAATATTACTACAACAAGCATTGAAAATAGTCCTACTATAATATTTTTATTCTGCATAAGTTATACCTCCTTACAATAATAATACCTAAAATATCAAATAAAAAAACATTGTAACCACCTCTTTCTTAAAATAATTTTATTTCCGCAAAACTGTCTGATTTATTTATAACATACAAACCGCAATTCCGTCAATTGTTTTCTTAACACAAAGTAGATTACTTGTAAGTGATAATTATAGGTTACTATAAATAGTTAAGACTGTAGCTATCAAATTTTTGTAATACATGAAATACATGCTCAATAGTGGTTATAACCACTATTGAGCATGTATTCTTGGACATCAACTATAATAATTTATATGCCTAATTTTTACGCTAGAACTGTTCAGTTAGATAATTGTAAAGCTCATCCGGTGAGCAATACTCAAATGTGATAGTGGATAACCATTTTTCATCATCTGAAAATACAATTGAAACATCTTGTTCGTAAACGCTCAATAGTGGGTATACCCACTATTGAGCGTTTACCCTTGTTCTTTTTGTACACGGTCAATTATTGCTTGATAATTCAAAAAGATCTCATCTCTCTCTGTTTTTACACTCTTTACTGTATAGCTGCGGATGCATAGGTGTAAAGGGGAGCATCGAGGGGAAAACGCGAGGGTTGCCTCTCTGATCAAGATACCTGCGAGGGTTTAGGGAATCTTGATTTTTTAGCTTGTTAGGGGACTTTGGAAAAAGATAACGTCTCAATATTATTTTGATACAGCCGAAAAATGAATTGAAGTTGTTGTTTGTACAATTTTGCCATGTTTTGGCAATGATTTTACACAAGCGCACTGGAAATGGTGCACTTTGGTTCGTATAAGCGTGATTTTACGAACTGCTTGATTAAGAAACATATAAGTTGATTGATTTTTGTTAATGAATATTGCGTGATAATTTTATTGCTGCTGCTTGTACTGGTCATAGATTTTCTTACTATACTTTTCTGCGTTAGCAGCAGGATCACGCTCGGTATAGTTCCTAAAAGCTTGCGTACCTGTCGGAACATAAGTATTCGATTTTGGATCGGTGGCATTCTGTATTTTCTGGATGTCGGCATCAATCATTTTTTTGAGGTATGCGAAACGGTTGCTTATTCTCTTTTCTTGGCTTCTGCGTTTGATTTCTGCGGCTTTTAAGGCAATGTATTTGTACTTTGCGTGCTCAACATCATCAGCTTCTGGTAACTTACTTTTTGGTATAATTTCCAATAATGCAGCAAGCTCATCAAGCTTTTCTGGAGATAATTTCCATTCCTTCAAGGCACTTTCCCATAGTGGGCGATTATCTGGCACGTTTTGAGCTTCTGGAAGATTCGCCACATCTTCAACTGCCAATTGTTTTAATGTCTTTATAGTAAAGCGTATTGCAACTATGGCACGTCCTCTTTTCACTGGCTCATAGTCAAATTTGCAGTCGGTTTTTTCATTGATTTCTTGATGGCATTTGCTAAGTATAAGACCATTAAATCTAAAAAAGGCTTTATATGTATTTGCTGTACACTTCATTAGCTCTTTTAGCTCGCCCAACTCAATCTCCCACGTTTTTCGAAAACTATTGTTTTCCAGATAGAGATACAGTACATAGCTATAACGTGATTTTAACTCAATCACATTTTTTAACCGATACTTTAGATAACCTATATTTTCAATGTTAAAAATGTATTCTCTTGCTGATACTGTGCATGTCAGGGTGATTCTCCATAAACCTTCGTTATCTGGCACAGCTTCAGCTTCTTCAAATAACGAAACTAGTTTAAATCCATCTGGCTTTGTATCATCTTCAACCTCTACAACTTGAAACAGATTGCGGAGTCTCTCTTTAAGTTGCTGTTTTAAGATTCTGGAAACACCTAGAACTTGCTCAAGTTCCCCTTTTTCAATTACAACAGTTCTTTTCTCTGGATCGTGACTATCTATCCTCGATAAGTACACATCAAGAATCTTTAGCTCTGGCAAAGTAAGTTCAGTCTTTGCTAACGATTGCAAAGGGTTGGATTTCTGTACGATTAGTTTTTCTACCTCACCAAGCCCAACATAATCAGGCACTACAGGTAACTTTTTCCTTTTTGGCATTTTATCAAGTCCTTTCTGTATTGATATTTATATATTACTGTGCCATCATAATATTGTCAATATAAAATATGATGCTTCGTGAATTTCTCTATGATGCTTCGTGAATTT